>Ga0302325_10000105_pt1 | contig 239117 bp, 165 predicted proteins | sample Palsa_T0_2_FD_201948 | JGI IMG/M metagenome (GOLD analysis project Ga0302325, IMG submission 201948) | Peat permafrost microbial communities from Stordalen Mire near Abisko, Sweden - Palsa_T0_2 | ecosystem: Environmental > Terrestrial > Soil > Palsa > Peat permafrost | place: Sweden: Abisko...
ATTTCCAGGCTGTCGCCTTCGTGGAGCTGGGTTTCAGCCCACAGCGTTCGCGGGACGATCTCCCGGTTCAGTTCAACCGCGACGCGGTCGGTCTTCATCCGCAAACACTCGACGAGGGCGGCCAGGGTAAACGGTTCAGGCTGGGCAAACTCGCGCTTGTCGCCATTGATGCGCAGCGTCATGAGCAGAATCTTATCGCAGAGAACGCCGACCGGCCGGCCAAAGAAGGCCAGGCTGAAATCGCCATGATCGTCCGGATCTCCAACCGAACGGCGAATCTGGCCCGTCTAATCTGCTTTCTTCAGCGCGAATTTGCGGGTGACGGTGCGGCCATCGAAATGGGCCTGCACCAGCAGCGAGGAATCCGGAAGGTCGGTTTCCTCGACTTCGAAATGGATTTGCGCCGCGCCCGCCGAATCGGCTGTCGCCTGGGTGTAGAACGGCATGGCGGCGGGGCGGGAGAAACGGAACGTCAGGCGAGCGCCCGCAGCTGGAGATCCGGCTTCGGTGACGCGCAGCTGCATGGTCAGGCGATGATCGGCGTGCACCGAGTCGGAATTGAGCCACTGCACGTCGAGTTCGCGAACCGCAGCCAGGGCTTCCGGTTCCGCATGGTCGAGAACGTGATCGAGCCTGCCTTCGCGGATGGCATCGAGAATGGAACGATGCTGCTCGCGAAGCTGCTGTTCTTTTTGCGAGTCTCCGAAATGCGATTGCGCAGCCTTATCCGCGTAGGAAATGGCTTTCTTCCCGATGCAGCGGCCGCGCACGAAGACCTGGGTTTGGAGCAGAAGCTCGCTCTCGCGGGCCTCGCTCTGCACGTGGTAGATGGTGTCACCGTGCTTGACGTCGGTATTGAATCCGAAAATCATAAGGATTGAGGAATTGCGGAATTGTGTAATTGTGCAATTGAAAACCCCAAGGGAGCATCGACGTAGCCTGGATTTTCAATTACTCAATTACCAAATTACACAATCACTCAATGTGCCTTGACACTGTAGAGTGTCAACCCATAATCTAGAACGTTTTAGCAGTCTCTGGCGCGAATTATATCTATCTCATCCCATGCCCGACAATTATTTCGCACGTTACCTGCCGTTCCTAATCCATATTCTTATGGCCGGCGGGATCGCGGTTGCGATTGTCACTCTTTCCTGGCTGATCGGGCAGCGCAAACCCACACGCGCCAAGCTCTCTCCTTATGAATGCGGCATGACTCCGGTGGGCGACTCCCGGGCGCGCTTCTCAGTCAAGTTCTACCTGGTCGCCATGCTCTTTATTCTGTTCGACGTGGAAGCGGTCTTCATCTATCCGTGGGCCGTGATCTTACGTAAGCTGGGACATTTTGGCCTGTGGGAAATGCTGGTGTATCTCGGGATATTTCTGGTCGGCTTCTTTTACGTGTGGAAAAAAGGCGTCCTGGATTGGGGCGAAGCCTCCATGGGAAGTGAGCGCAAGTGATGCCCCTTTCCCCCGCAATCACGGATCTGGAACAGTTGAAGACTCATCCCGCGGTCGCGCGTTTGCTGGCGTGGAATAAGGACGCGGTTGAGGGCGCGAAGTTCGATCGCGATGAGATGACGGTCTACGTGGATCGGGGCTTGGTTCGCGAGGCCTGCGCTGTGCTGCGGGATGACCCGGAGTGCGCGTTCAATTTTCTTTCCGACATCACCTGCGTGGACTGGTATCCGGCGGAGCCGCGCTTTGAAGTCATCTATCATCTGCTGTCGATTCCCAATAGAGAACGGGTACGGCTAAAGGTGCGGCTGAATGGCGACAACCCAACCGTGGAGTCGCTCACTTCGGTGTGGCCGGGAGCGAACTATTTCGAGCGCGAAGTTTTCGATCTGTTCGGAGTCCGGTTCACCGGGCATCCTTATATGCGCCGTATCCTGATGCCCGAGGATTGGGAAGGCCATCCTCTGCGTAAGGATTATCCCGTGGAGGGCTACCGCTAGCTTCAAGAAAGACCCGGATTTATCAGAGACCCGGATTTAAGAGAAAGTTAAAGTCAAAGATGGCGCATCTCGCTCCCACGCCCGTGCTGGAACCCGGTCAGGATCGCACCATGATCCTGAACATGGGGCCGCAGCATCCGTCGACACACGGCGTGCTGCGCGTGCTGCTGGAAATCGACGGGGAAAATGTTGTCCGGCTGATGCCCGACATCGGCTTTCTGCACACCGGCATCGAGAAAACCTGCGAGGCGAAGTTCTATCAGCAAGTGGTGCCGCTCACCGATCGCATCGATTATCTCTGCCCTCTGACCAACAATTTGTGCTACGCGCTGGCGGTGGAGAAGTTGCTGGGGCTGGAGATTCCGCCGAAGGCGCAGTGGCTGCGGGTGTTGCTGAACGAGTTGACCAGGATTAATTCTCATCTGGTTTGGCTGGGCACGCACGCCCTGGACATCGGGGCGATGACTGTCTTTTTATATTGCTTCCGCGAGCGCGAAGAGATTCTGAAGATGTTCGAGATGGTGAGCGGACAGCGCATGATGACTTCCTATTTCCGCGTGGGAGGGATCGCGCTGGAGCCTCCGTTGGGATTCTTTGACCGGGTACGGGATTTTGCCGGATATTTTCCCGAGAAGGTCGATGAATACGAGAATCTGCTGACGGGAAATCCGATCTGGGGCATGCGCACCAAGGGCGTGGCGCGCATGACGGCGGAAGATGCGATTGCATTGGGGGCGACGGGACCGACGCTGCGCGCCAGCGGCGTGGACATCGACTTGCGGCGCGACATGCCGTACTCGAGCTACGAAAAGTTTCAGTTCAAAGTGCCGGTTTCGCAGGAAGGCGACGTCTTTGCCCGATACATGTGCCGTGTGCAGGAGCTGCGCGAGTCTTGCAACATCGTACGGCAGGCGCTGGATGGAATGCCCGAAGGACCGATCAAGGCCGACGCTCCGCATGTGGTATTGCCCGACCGCGAAAAGATGAAGACGCAGATGGAAGCGCTCATCTACCACTTCAAAATCGTTACGGAGGGATTCGCGGTTCCGGCGGGCGAGGTGTATCAGGCGGTGGAATCTCCGCGGGGCGAGATGGGCTATTACATCGTGAGCGACGGCACGGCAAAACCATATCGCGTGCACATGCGGTCGGCATGCTTCGCCAATTTGCAGACGCTCTCCAAGATGTGCGAGGGACGACTGCTGGCGGATGTGGTAGCGGCGATTGGTTCGATCGACATCGTTTTAGGAGAGATTGACCGGTGAGGGAGTTGGGGAGTTGGGGAGTTGGGGAATTGTGTAATTTGGTAATTGGGAAATTGAAAACCCTAGGCTCGTAACCGATGGCGGATTTCAATTTCCCAATTATTCAATTTACCAATTACCAAATCGCCTTATGAAGTTTTCCGAAGAATTCGAAACGCGGTTTGCCGAGATGGTCCCGCATTATCCGACCAAGCGCTCGGCGCTGGTGCCTACGCTGCTTTATGCGCAGGATGAGGTGGGATTCTTGTCGGATGAGGTCATCGGTGAAATCGCCGGCCGGCTCGACTTGACTGAACTCGAGGTGCGCAACGTGATCAGCTACTACTCCATGCTGACCACCAAGGCGCGCGGCAAGTTCAATGTGCAGGTGTGCACGAATATCAGCTGCATGGTGCGTGGCGGCGAAGACATTCTGCGGCACTGCGCGAAGAAACTGGGCATCGGGCATAAGCAGACCACACCCGACGGCATGTTCACACTGGAAGAAGTGGAGTGCATCGGGGCGTGCAGCTGGGCTCCGGCGGCGCAGGTCAACTACGATTTTCACGAGAACCTGACGGCGGAGAAGATGGACGGGATTTTGGAGGAGTATCGAAAGAAAGGAATGCAGTAAAGAAATTGAGTAATTGGGAAATTTGGTAATTGGGGAATTGAAAACCTCGCACTGAGGCGGACCCAGGGCTTTGATTTTCAATTACTCAATTACTAAATTACACAATTACTCCATTGACCCATGGCTGATCTGGTTTCACATCCCGACGAGGTAAAGGTCGTCTCCCGGCGCTTTGGCATGGGTGCGACCAACATTGACCGCTACCTCGAACTGGACGGCTACAAGGCCGTGCAGAAGGCGCTCGCCATGGAGCCGGACGCGATTATTAACGAAGTCAAGAACTCCGGACTGCGCGGGCGCGGCGGCGCGGGATTTTCTACCGGGATGAAGTGGTCGTTCGTGCCCAAGCAGTCGGCCAAGCCGAAATACATTCTTTGCAATGGCGACGAAAGCGAGCCCGGAACGTGCAAAGACCGCCTGATCTTCGAGCACGATCCTCATTCTGTGATCGAAGGCGTCATGATCGGCGGGCTGGCCGTCGGCGCGAAAAGCGGCTACATCTACATTCGCGGCGAATATCGATATCTGTCGAACATCATGCAGAAGGCGATCAAGGATGCCTATGCCAGGGGATTTGTCGGCAAAAACATTTTCGGCAGCGGACGCGACTTCGACGTTTACTGGCACGGTGGGGCCGGCGCCTACGAAGTTGGGGAAGAGTCGGCGTTGATGGAGTCACTTGAAGGCAAGCGCGGCATTCCCCGCATCAAACCTCCCTTTCCCGCGGTGGTCGGGCTATGGGGTGGGCCTACGGTCATCAACAACGCCGAGACGCTGGCCAGCGTACCGCACATCATTCTGGAGGGCGCAGATTGGTTTGCCAAGCTGGGCACGCCGAAAAATGGCGGCACGCGCCTGTTTTGCCTGAGCGGCAACATCGCCAAGCCCGGCGTCTACGAACTGCCCATGGGCTACAACCTGAAGAAGATGCTGTACGAGGTTGGAGGCGGGATTCCGAATGGGCGGACTTTGAAGGCGGTGGTGCCGGGCGGAGCGTCCTGCCCGGTTCTTACTGCCGGTGAAATCGATGTTGCCATGGATTTCGATTCGGTCGCGAAAGCTGGCTCGATGCTGGGATCGGGCGGCGTGGTGGTGATCGACGATGCGCAATGCATTGTGAAGTTCGCGTTGCGGACAATGAAGTTCTATCAGCATGAAAGCTGCGGATGGTGCATCCCGTGCCGCGAGGGGACGGATTGGCTGAAGAAGACGCTGATTCGCTTTCACTCTGGCGGCGGGATGGAGAGGGACATCGACAACATGCAATACCTGGCGGAAAACATGCTGGGGCGGACGTTTTGTCCGTTGGGAGATGCGGCGGCGATGCCAACCATCGCGTTCGTGAAAAAGTTTCGCAAAGAGTTTGAAGACCACCTCGACGGAAAACCGTGCCCGTATGAGAGGGCCGGAGCTGTGGAAGAAGTTGCAGCGTTATCGCATTAGATTTTGCAATTTGGTAATCGGGTAATTTTGTAATTTGGAACCCTGATGCCATCGCAGCCGGAAGACTTACGAAATCGAACGAAAGAGTTCGCGGTGCGAGTAGTGAAGCTGTATCGTTCGTTGCCGTATAGAACGGATGCGCAGGTTCTAGGCAAGCAACTGCTTCGCAGCGGAACTGCTGTGGCTGCGAATTACAGAGCATCGTGCCGGTCTCGCTCCAAAGCAGAGTGGATCGCGAAGATCGGGATCGTTGTCGAAGAAGCAGACGAATCGGTTTTCTGGATTGAAATGCTCGCGGATTGCGATATCGTCCCACTGCAGAAACTAGAATCGATTTTGAAAGAGGCTCATGAATTGAGTGCACTGTTCACAGCGTCACAAAGAACAGCACGTTCGCGCAGATAGCAGAATTACAAAATTACCAGATTACAAAATTACAAAATGCCTGACGTAAATCTCACGGTCGACGGCAAGAAGTTCACGGCTCCCGCGGGCACGCTTCTCATTGAAGCCTGCAAGGGCGTGGGCATTGAGGTGCCTTCGTTTTGCTATTACCCGAATCTTTCGCTGCAGGGCGCTTGCCGCATGTGCCTGGTGAAGATCGAGAAGATGCCCAAGCTGCAGACCGCGTGTACCACGACGGTTGCGGAAGGCATGGTGGTCGTCACCGACAGCGATGAGGTGAAGCAGGCGCGTAAATCGATGATTGAGATGCTGCTGGGCAATCATCCGCTGGATTGTCCGGTGTGCGACGCGGGCGGTGAGTGTGAACTGCAGGACATGACGTTTTCCTACGGCGCCGCCGAATCGAGATTCATGGAGGCGAAGACTCACAAAGAAGAGCAGCAGTGGTCTCCGGTGGTGTACTTCGACCGGCCGCGCTGCATTTTGTGCTACCGCTGCGTGCGCATTTGCGGCGAGGGCATGGACGTGTGGGCTCTGGGCGTGCAGAACCGCGGGGTGAGTTCCCTGATCGCGCCTAATAAAGAAGACCATCTGGAATGCGAAGAGTGCGGCATGTGCATCGACATTTGCCCGGTGGGCGCGCTCACCAGCGGCGCCTATCGCTACAAGACGCGGCCCTGGGAAATGAAGCACGTCTCGACCGTGTGCACGCATTGCGCGGACGGCTGCAAGACGACGCTGGGTGTGCGGCGCTCGGATACGGGCATGGAGATCGTGCGCGGGGATAACCGCGACAAGAGCGGAACCAACGGCGATTTCCTGTGCATCAAGGGACGGTACGCGTTTGATTTTGCCAATCATGAACAGCGGCTGACGCAGCCGCTGATTCGCAGGAACGGCAAGCTGACGCCGGCAACGTGGGAGGAAGCTTTTGAACTGGTGGGCAAGAAATTCTCCGAGGTTCGCGACAAAGATGGCGGCGCGGCCATCGGCGTGATCGGGTCGACGCGCACAACCAATGAAGAAGCTTATTTGCTCTCAAAATTTGCCCGCACGGTGCTGCTGACGAATAACGTGGATCACCACCGCACGGCCGACTTCCCTGCTCTGGCTGCTGGGTCGCGCGGCAAACCGGCGGCGACCGCCAGCATGGCCGATGTTTACAATGCGCCGGCGATCTTGCTGCTCGGGAACGATCCGACGGAGCAGCATCCGCTGCTGGCTTGGCAGATTCGCAACAATGTGCGGCTGCATCGCGCGAAACTTTATGTGATCAACGCGCAAACGATCAAGCAGCGGCGGCAGGCTGCGAGCTTCCTGCAGATTCCGGCTGGGGCGGAAGGCAAGGTCGCGGCGTTTCTTGCGGGAGACGATGGAGCGGCGGACATCTCGTCCGCGCAGGCCTGGACGGCCATGCGCGACAAACTGCGCGGCGAGCAGAACCTCATCATTATTTTTGGCTCTGAAATTCGCGGCCACGAGGTCTCCAGTTTGATTGCGTTCGGCGCAACTATTCCCGGAGCGAAGTTTATTTCCCTCGCAGACTACGCCAACTCGCGCGGCGCGGCCGATATGGGGCTCTATCCCGATCTGCTGCCCGGCTACCATCCGATTTCCGGTGCGAGTGCTTTTCATCAGGAATGGCCGGGCGTCCCGCAAACTTCCGGACTGGATTTGCCCGGCATGGTCGATGCGGCCAAGGCTGGAAAATTAAAAGCGCTGTACGTGGTGGGATCGAATCCGGTTGGGCGGCTGAGCCTCGATCCGTTTGCCTTCTCCAAAACATTCATCGTGGTACAGGACATGTTTTTGACCGAAACGGCGGTGTTGGCCGATGTGGTGCTGCCCGCCGCAAACCTGTATGAGAAATCCGGAACCGTCACCAACACGTGCGGCGACGTGCAACTGGTCAAGAAGGCGGGAGAAGTAACGGAAACCAAGAGCGACTTCGAAATGATCGTTCGCATCGCGGATGCGATGGGCGTGGACGTTCGCAAGTTGGTTCCCTTCGGCAGAGGCGGTACGTACGCCGACATGGGTCACTCGCGCGGCGCACAGTCAGGCGAGGCCGACCGGCATGCAGTGTGGCTTGAGATGCAGGGCCTGGAACCAAAACTGAGCCCGCTCGATCCGATGGCGATCCTTGATGAAGTTCAGCGACTGGTGCCTGGGTATGACGTGTCGCGCCTGAATCTGCTGGCGGGTAACAGTGAGCACACGTCGCTCGAGAACAGTGGTCCGGGCGCGGCGCAGAAAACAGACTTGATTGCTCCGGCGAACGATGGGCTGTTTACCTCGGGCACGCTGGGACGTTATTCGCGCGCGCTGAGTTCGGTGATGGAGAGTCACGAAGTGAAACCGGCGGAAGTTGCGGCAGATTAAAGAAGCCATGAGCAGTGAGCGATGAGCCATGAGCAAACCGGGAAGGGGCGCTCGTCGCTCATTGCTTAGTTGAAGACGCAATCTAATGTATTGGCTCATTCAATCACGTCTGGGAATGGATTCAGTTGTGGGAGATTAGTGAAGGCGTTCCCGCCAGGCTGTTGGATGAAAAGCAGGGACTGTAAGGAATAACGTTTGCCAATCTGGATCTACATACTGGCCGCGGTAATTAAGTCGGCGGTGGTTCTGGGACTGCTCCTGACCGCCGTCGCGTATACGGTGTGGCTGGAGCGAAAGGTCGTGGGCCACATGCAGAATCGCTGGGGGCCTTCGCGGGTCGGCCCGTTCGGATTGCTGCAGCCGGCGGCCGACGGGCTGAAATTTCTGTTCAAAGAGGACCTGACTCCGCCGCACGTGAATAAGCCGCTCTTCATTGCGGCGCCTCTGATCGCGGTGATCTTCGCGCTGACGTCGATCTCGATGATCCCGTTCGGCAACTCGATTCGGCTGTTCGGATACAACTTCCCGCTGCAGATCACCGACGTGAATACCGGCTTGCTGGTGATTCTGGGCGTCACGTCGATCGGCGTGTACGGCGTGGCGCTGGCCGGATGGTCATCGAACAACAAGTATTCGCTGCTGGGCGGACTGCGGGCAACCGCGCAGATGGTGAGCTACGAAATTTCGCTGGGCCTGTCGCTGGTGGGAGTGCTGATCATGGCGGGCAGTCTCAGCCTGCGCGACATTGTGGACGCGCAGGGCGGCCACTTCCTGGGATTCATTCCGCGGTGGAATATTTTTCCGCAGTTTGTCGGGTTCTTCTGTTACCTGATGGCGGCGTACGCGGAAACAAACCGCATTCCGTTCGATTTGCCGGAGGCGGAAACTGAACTGGTAGCCGGCTATCACACCGAGTACAGCGCCATGAAGTTTGCCATGTTCTTTATGGCCGAGTACGCGAACATGATTACCGTCGGCTGCCTGGCCACTCTGATGTTTCTGGGCGGATGGCATGGTCCGGTGTTCGGGCCGCCGATTGTGCAGGCGCTGCTGCCGGTGTTCTGGTTCATGGCGAAGGTGGTGGGCTTCCTCTTTATATATATATGGGTGCGGGGCACGCTGCCGCGCTTCCGCTATGACCAACTGATGGCGTTTGGCTGGAAGTTTCTGCTGCCGCTTTCGCTGGTGAATTTGATTGGCACCGCAATCGCGGTGGCGTGGTGATGATTAGCAGGGCTTAGAGGCTAGGGACTAGGGGCTAGCCTTGATCCAAATCTAGTTCATGATCAGCATTCACTTAATTTTGTTTCTGGCGTTCGGGGCTGTCGCCGTGGCGGGGGCAGTCAATTTGCTGGCGCAGACGCATCCCATCAACTCGGCGCTGTCGCTGATCGCGGTGATGGCGGCTCTGGCCGGCGAATATCTTCTGCTGGGCGCGGAATTTGTGGCCGCGGTGCAGGTGATCGTCTACGCCGGAGCGATCATGGTGCTGTTTGTGTTTGTCATCATGTTATTGAACGCCGGAGCGGAAGAACGCACCAAGGGCAGCCGTGTGGCAATTATATTCGGCATACCCGGCATGCTGATGGGAAGCCTTCTTCTGGCATGGGTCGTGTTGCGCGACTCTGGCACTGAGGCGGTCGCCGTAGGCGCGCTGCCGGGCGATCCCAAGACCATCGGCGGGCTGCTCTTTCACGAATTCCTGCTGCCCTTTGAAGTCACATCGATTCTGATTTTGATTGCCATCATGGGCGCGGTGGTATTGGCGAGCAAGCCGCCCTCTGCGCCTGTGCCGCCGAGGAGCGATAGCTGATGGTTCCCCTCTCCTACTATCTGGTGCTCAGCGGAATTCTGTTCGCCTGCGGCGTGACCGGATTCCTGATCAAGCGCAACATCATCACCATCTTCATGTCGATTGAATTGATGTTGAACGGCGTGAATTTATCGTTTGTAGCGTTCGCGGCGCACTGGCACGCGCTGGCAGGCCAGGTGTTTGTCTTCTTCGTGATGGTGGTGGCGGCGGCCGAGTCTGCCGTGGGATTGGCGATCATCATTGCGGTTTACCGCACGCGCGAAACGCTCAACGTCGATCAAGTCAATCTGCTTAAGTTATGAATCCGTTCAAACTATGACGCCGAACCTCCATCTGAATTTGTGGCTGATTCCCGTGCTGCCGCTGGCGGGCGCTGCCATCAACGGATTTCTGGGAAAGAAATCCTCACGAGCCGCGGTGAGCAGCGTGGCGCTGGTTTTCTCAGGCGCGGCGTTTGCCTGGGCGCTGACCGCCGTGCTGCGGGGATATTCGTCGCTGCCCTATATGGAGTATGTGGCGCACTGGATCCGGTCGGGCAGTTTCTCAGTCGACTTCGCCTTCTATCTCGATCAGCTTTCGCTGGTCATGCTGCTGGTGGTCACGGGCGTGGGATTCCTGATCCACGTCTACTCCATCGGCTATATATGGGACGATCCCAGCTATTACCGCTTTTTCTCCTACCTGAACCTGTTCATGTTTTTCATGCTGACGCTGGTGCTGGCTAACAACTACCTGGTGATGTTCATCGGGTGGGAAGGGGTCGGGCTGGCGTCGTATTTGCTGATCGGATTCTGGTTCACGAAAGATTCGGCGGCATCGGCGGGAAAGAAAGCTTTCATCGTCAATCGCATTGGCGACTTTGGATTTTTGATTGGACTGTTTCTGCTCATCCAGCATTTTGGATCGCTGGATTTCACGAAGGTCTTCGCGCAAGTGCAACCGCTGGCAGTGGAGAATTCCGGGGCCGGCCTGCTGACTGCGATTGGACTTCTGCTGATGGTGGGAGCCTGCGGCAAGTCGGCGCAGATTCCGCTGTATGTGTGGCTGCCGGATGCGATGGAAGGCCCGACGCCGGTTTCGGCGCTGATCCACGCGGCGACCATGGTGACCGCGGGCGTGTACATGGTTTCGCGCTCGCATGTAATTTTCGAACATGCGCCGATCGCGTTGAACGTGGTGGCGATCATAGGGACGCTGACGGCGCTGTTTGCGGCGACGATTGGCATCACGCAGACCGATATCAAGAAGGTGCTCGCGTACTCCACCGTTTCGCAGCTTGGCTACATGTTCATGGCGTGCGGCGTGGGCGCATTTTCGGCAGGCATCTTCCACCTGATGACGCACGCTTTCTTCAAGGGCCTGCTGTTTCTGGCGGCGGGATCGGTGATCCATGCGGTTGGCGGCGAGCAGGACATGCGCAAGATGGGCGGGTTGCGATCCTTCATTCCGTGGACGTTTCTGACCATGGGCATCGCAACCCTGGCGATCGCCGGAATTCCGCCCTTCGCCGGCTTTTGGAGCAAGGACGAAATCTTGTGGAAGGCATTCTCCAGCGAACATGGAAGTTGGGTGTTTTGGCTTGTCGGCGTGATTACCGCGTTCATCACGTCGTTTTATATGTTCCGGCTGCTGTTCATGACGTTCTTTGGCGACTATCGCGGATCGCAGGCGGAAGATCAGGGGCACGGTTCGCACGGACACGGCTCCCAAGGGCACGATGGGCATGGCCTGCCGCATGAAAGCCCGATGGTGATGCTGGTTCCGCTGATGATTCTGGCTGCGCTGTCGGTTGTGGGCGGGTTGGTCGGGATCGGAAATGGCTTCGAACATTTCCTGGCACCGGTGTTTGGATCGGGAGTTGCCGAGGGTGCTGGAGAGACCGCGAGCCACGGCATTGAGATTTTGCTGATGGGCATTTCGATTGCGGTCGCGTGTTCGGGAGCAATCGTCGCGTACGTCCTTTACATCAGCCGGCCGGAGCTGCCGCAGAGAATCGCCGCGTCGATGGGTTCGTTCTACAGCACCGTGCTGAATAAATATTACGTGGATGAGATTTACGCCAAGGTTTTCGTCAAGCCGCTGGTGGAGGGATCGACCAGCATCCTGTGGCAGGGAGTGGACCGCAAGGTGATTGACGATACGGTGAACAATGCGGCCGACGGGGCGCGGCACGTTTCCAATGAAGTGCGGCAGATGCAGTCCGGCAATCTTCGTTCGTATGCGGGATGGATCGCAGCGGGCGCGGCTGTGGTGATTGCGTACATGGTCTGGATGGGGCTGAGCCGATGAATACCCGCGACATCAACCCCTACATTCTGACGCTGGTAACGTTTGCACCGCTGGGTGGCGCGCTGCTGCTGACGTTTTTCCCGCGGCGCGATCGCGATATTCGCATCTTCTCGCTGGTGGTTTCGCTGCTCACGTTCGGACTTTCGCTGCATCTTCCGGTGCACTTCCGCCGTAGCCTGCCGGGTTTTCAATTTTCCGTGGATCACGAGTGGATCACGCATCCGAACATTCACTACCACATGGGCATCGATGGAATCTCGCTGTGGCTGGTGGTACTGACCACGTTTCTCACCCCGCTGTGCGTGCTGATTTCGTGGAAGTCAGTGCATGATCGCGTGAAAGAATTTTTCATTCTGCTGCTGATCATGGAGACGGCGCTGATCGGCGTCTTCACCTCGCTCGACCTGTTCCTCTTTTACTTCTTCTGGGAGTCGACGCTGATTCCGATGGCGCTGCTGATCGGCGTGTTCGGGCACGACCGCAAGGTTTATGCGGCGGTGAAGTTTTTCATGTACACCATGATCGCCTCGGTGTTCATGCTGGCGGCGATCCTGTGGCTGTACGCGCATACGGGCACCTTCGACTTTGTGGAGATTCAAAAGCAGATTCAGGCCAACGGCGTTGCCCGTTTCCCGGCCGCGGCGCAGTGGCTTTTCCTGGGATTCTTTCTCGCCTTTGCCGTCAAGGTTCCGCTGTTCCCGTTCCATACCTGGTTGCCGGACGCGCATGTGGAGGCTCCCACGGCAGGCTCTGTGCTGCTGGCGGGTGTGCTGCTGAAGATGGGCACGTACGGCATGCTGCGCTTTAATCTGGGGCTGTTTCCGGATCAGTCGCGCCACAACGCGTCGTGGATTATGGTGCTGGCATTGATCGGCATTATTTATGGCGCGCTGGTCGCCATGGTGCAGCCCAACATGAAGAAGCTGATCGCCTACTCTTCGGTCAGCCATTTGGGATTCGTGGTGCTGGGAATTTTCAGCTTTACGCAATCGGGACTGAATGGCGCGATGTTCGTGATGCTGGCCCACGGCGTTTCTACGGGCGGGCTGTTCATGCTGGCAGGAATTTTGCATGAACGCCGGCACACCTACGAGATCAGCGAGTTCGGCGGCCTGGCCGCCACCGTGCCGGTTTACGCGGCGTCGTATCTTTTCATGGTGCTGGCATCGGTGGGCCTGCCGCTGCTCAATGGATTCATCGGCGAGTTTCTGGTACTGAACGGCGCGTTTCAAGCGAAGCCGATCTATGGAATTCTCGCGGCGACGGGCGTGATCTGGAGCTCGGTATACCTGTTGTGGATGTTCCAACGCGTTTTCTACGGAAAGGTGACGCATCCGATCAACAATTCCATGGCCGACATGCTCGGGGTAGAGAAAGCGGCAGTTTGGCCTTGCGCGGCCGCCGCGCTGGTCATGGGGATCGCGCCGATTTTGTGGCTGGCGGCGATTGATCCCGCGGTACAGGCGGCGCTCGCGTCCGTGCCGCAGGTGGTCAGCAAGGTGGTGGGACCATGATCATGCTTCCTGCCATGCTGCAGGCAATTCCGCAAACGGAAGACTACATTCGCATTCTGCCGGAGCTGGTGCTCTCGGCCTTCGGCATTGTGGTGATGGTACTCGATCCGCTGGTGGATGAGGAGAAGAGTCAGAAGACGTTGGGGCTGATTGCCTTGGCGGGAACCGTGGCGGCACTGCTCGCGACGTGGTTCATGGCGCAGTCTCCTGGCCTGGCTTTCAGCAACATGGTGAGGGTGGATACGTTCAGCGTGTTCTTCAGTTTTCTGGTGATCGCGATTGCCGCCGTGGTGATTTTGAGTTCGTTCGAATACATGGCGGTGCAACGGATTCGCGCCGGTGAGTATTATGCCCTGATTTTGTTTGGTCTCACGGGCATGGTGCTGATGACTTCGGCCATAGAGTTGGTGTTGATTTTCATTGCCCTGGAGATTTCCTCGATCTCCACCTACATTCTTGCCGGCTTCCTGCGCAAATCGGCTTCGAGCAGCGAAGCGTCGCTGAAATATTTTCTGCTGGGTTCGTTTGCCACAGCATTTTTCCTGTATGGCGTGGCGTTGATGTTTGGCGCAACCGGCTCAACAAATATCGACACGATAAGCCACGTACTGCAAGCAGGGCCGGCGCCAATGCTGGTGTTTGCGGCCATGGCGCTGATGTTTGTGGGACTGGGATTCAAAGTTGCGGCAGCTCCTTTCCACGTCTGGACGCCGGATGTATACGAAGGCGCACCCGCGCCTGTGGTCGGCTTCATGTCGACGGCGCCCAAGGCCGCGGCATTTGCCGTTCTGCTGCGGGTGGTGTTCGCGATTAATGCGCCCGGACGATTCTGGTTCTTATGGATTGCGGCGGTGCTGTCGATGACGCTGGGCAATCTCGGGGCGCTGGTGCAGAACAACGTCAAGCGCCTGCTGGCGTATTCTTCGATCGCGCACGCGGGCTACATGCTGGTGGCGTTCGTGGTCACTTCGTCCGATCCATCGGCCTCAGGAATCTCGCCGGTCATGTTTTATATCGCATCGTACGCCGCTATGAATGTGGGAGCCTTTGCCATCGTTGGCCACATCGCAAACGCGGACGAACGCTATGTCACGCTCGACGACTACGAGGGCCTGGGAAGGTCCTCGCCCCTGCTGGCGGCCACTCTCACCATCTTTTTGTTGTCGTTGATTGGCATTCCCATGACGGGCGGCTTCTTCGCCAAGTTTTATGTTTTCCAGTCCTCGTTGAAAGCGAATCTGACATGGTTGACGCTGATCGGGGTCGTCAACGGCGCGGTCGGTGCATATTATTACCTTCGCATCATCGTCGTGATGTATATGCGGGAAACACGCCGGCAGATTCCGGTTCAGCCCGTTCCTCTTGGATTGGGCGCAGCGCTGGCGATCAGCGTGCTGGCCACACTTTACTTGGGCCTGCTGCCTGACCGCGTTTTGCAGGTCGCGCAGCGCTCAGCGCAAGAGCTGATTTCGCCCCAGGCGACGACGCCAAGTTTGGCGCAAACGCCGCCGCTGTCGCGCGCTCAGCAATAATCTCGGGGAAAATCTGAAAAGCGTTTGACAACCATATCGCCGAGCGTGCATCATGTTTCCACTAAACGTTCCAGTCTTCCCTCTCAAAGGAACTGATCTTTACCCGAGGAGTAGAAAAATGTCCGAACTGATTCGCCAGCTGTGGTCCGACGATGCGGGACAAGATATTGCCGAATATGCGGTCATGTTGGCTGTGATCCTGGTTCTGGTGGTGGGGACGGTTCGCCTGATCGGATCGAACGCCAATAATGCATTCTCCAGCGTGGCCAGTTCGCTCCAGTAGTCGAGTATCCGACAGCAATGTATTTTGGTCTCGCCTTGCGCCGAGGTCGCCTTGCGCGAGACCTTCCTCAAGCCGTAGTGCCCTCCTCCAAGTTGAGTGACGAGCGATTATTGGCCCGTGGCCCGCTTCATCGTCATGGCGGGATCGCCGAAGAGGTTGAAGGTGCGGCGCACGTCGGGATCGGCGATGTAGGATTTCGCTTTGACGATGGCTTCGCCCATCGTATTGCCTTTCACTCCGACCGCGTTGCGCACCACCAGGGCATCCAGATCGGTCTGCGGGGGTGCCTGGTTGAGTCCGCTTGAAGCCAGCACGCCGACGGCGCCGCCGTTGGAAGCGAGCATGAGCGTAACGCCCAGCGGCTGCGCATAGACGTCCTGGAAGAATCCATTCAGACAATCCATGATCAGGAACACGGGGAGTTCGGACCCGTTGGTGAGAGTGCCGACCGTGTTTTCGTCGAAAATGTCGGAGCCCGACCACTGTTCTTCGGAGCCGTGGCCGAGATAATTGACCAGCGCCTGGCCGGAGTTGATGGCGGTGATGATGTCGCCGCGCGCCGCGGTGGTGCCCACCATACTGACGAAAACGTCGGTCACCTGCATGTTGGAGGGCAGGCGAGCCTGCACGGTTTGACTATCCTGCGTGAAATTTTCCGTGTCGCTGTTGTCGGCCACCATGAGCGCGTTTGACGTCCAGGGACCGTTGGTCGACTGGGCCTCGTAGGTCGCGATCTTGTCGATCACGGTCGCGGCTTCTGTCAAGGTGCTGACCGGCAGACGTCCGGTGGCAATGGTGGGCATACCGGTGTTGTTGAAATCGGAAAACCAGTCATCGGAGGCGGTCATCAGGCTGGTGGTTTGCACGATGCGAGTCGGGACCAGATCCAGATTGCCGAATCCAAGATAATTTCTGGGATCGAGCGATGCGCGCCCGCTCAGCAGCAGGAACGATGGCGGCGTTTTCCAATTCTGCGTGGCCGACTGCAGGAATTGTTTGATCGCGAAGGGAGTGCGCTCGCCAAAGTTGAATTCGTCGTAGAGATCGATAACGGGTACCACGGCGGAGGACTTCCCTTCGTTGGCGTGCGCCGCGACTAACGGCTGCAACGCGCTGGCGAATTCGCCATAGGTGACCATGGCAATGTCGGCTCCGGGTTGGGCGCTGTGCCAGTGCGAAGGATGATTGGGCCACACTCCGGCAGCGGATGCGATGCGGTCTTGAGCAACGGCAAGAAGCGTGTGGCGCTGAGGCTGGGCGGGATTCGTGGTGGTGAACGGAACCTGCACGGCAACTTCATACTTGCCATTCGCGGCGGTGACTTGCGGGGTCAACTCGACCGGGTTTGCGGGATCGGTGATGTCGAGCACGACGGGCGAAGTGTTGAACCCATCGGCAACGACTTCATCGCCGGCGCGGCCGGTGAACTTCAGATAGCCGGAATCGGCAATGTAGCGGCGCGGATAGGTGATGCGGACGAAGTCAACCAGGCTGGTGTCGTACTCTCCATTCTGCGCCGTGAATGTGACGGTGTTGCTTCCGGGCTGCAAAACTCCGGGCGGAAGGTTGACCGTGAGATTGCCGATCCCCTGGCCGCTGAAGACGACATCGCCCACGGCGGTGCCGTTCACGGTGACCGCAACGTCGTGCGGGTAACCGGTGACGATGCCTTGCAGAGCGACCTCGAGGCGCGGCGACTGCGTGGATGTTTTGTCCAGATGAGGAAGTTCAAGAACCTGGTCCACCGGCGTCGGCGAAACTAGAGCGCCGAAGAAGTTCTCGCCGTTCCAGGTCAGCAACGCCGCGAAATAGGTTGTGTGCTGCTGCAGTTCGACCGTCGTGGAATAGCTTGGAGGCGGCAGATTCGATCCGATCGAGGCGGGTAACTGCGAAATGCGTGCCCCCGGATTTGCTTCGGAGACGAGCCAGTACACGCGGGTGCCCGAATACGGCGTGTCGATGCCGGTTCCGTAAAAAGCGATGGCGGCTTGCGGCCCGAAGCCTCCGGGACCAGGCTCGGCTCCGATGATTTGAATCGGCTGGTCGTTGGCCTCGGCGTATAGATGCAGCGATGCGGGATCTACATTGGCGTTGAGTCCGGCCTTCACGAGTTCGGACTGCGAGACGCGATACCAGCCCTCATGACGAACGTAAATCTTCACCGCCGGGTGCGCGGCAAGATCAAATTGTTTTTTGATTTGTCCCGGAGTCGGGTTGACAGTGTCCGCAACGCTTTCGACGATGTGGCTGTTTTCGGCTCCTGACGCCGGCTGCGCCTTGTTCAACTGGCTCACCATGTAAGTTTCGGCGGCGGTTGCCTCGGCCGATGCGACGCCAGATGCGGCCGCGGCTGAGATCGCCGAGATCGGTCCGTGCAGAGTGCGCTGGCCGTTCACATCGATGTCTTCCAGCCAGTAGGAAGCTGCTGCGACTCCGGCGGTGGGATCGGTCGTTGCATCGGTCGCTGAATCGGTCGTTGCATCGACCCAGGCATAGCTGCGGCCGCTGTGGCGGGGTAGAGCGCCAGTCATCAACAGCGCCGATCCTGCGATCATCGAAGAATTCATGCGCACGCGGGTGCCGTTCAGCTCGCGATAAACGTTGAAACCGAGATTGTGCGCTTCGCCTCCCGTGGTCCATGTGAGCAGGACGCGGGTTGCCCCATTTTTGTCCTTGCCCGAATGCGCGGAGAACGATATCAAACCAATCTTCGTGGGATAGGTGACGGTTTCAGTTTGAGTGGAGGAATTATTGGTGAGATTCGGATCGACCTGGTCGGCAGTCACCGTCGCGGTGTTCGAAATAACGCCGGCAGCGTTGGGCAGAGTGAGAATCGTGACGGTCGCGCTGGCGGCATCCGCCATCGTCCCCAGCAGACAGGTTACCGTTCCGCCAGCTTCCGAGCACGAACCTTGCGTTGTGGTCGAAGACAGGTAGGTCAGGATGGAAGGAAGCGTGTCGGTGACGCTGACCGTCGTGGCCGAAGCCGGGCCATTGTTGGTGACTGTGAGCGTATAAGTGAGCGGCGTTCCTTCAGTGACCGGATTGGGTGTGGCCGTTTTCACGATGGCCATGTCGGCGCTGTTGGCGTTGGCAACAACCACCGTGGCGCTGGCCGTATTTGTGGTGAGGCTGGGAACAATGTTGGTTGCGGTGGCCGTTGCGGTGTCGGTGATGCTGGTTCCCGAAGGTGTGCCCGCATTCACTTGCAACACGAGTGTGAATGCAGCCGCATTGGCGGCGCCGGTCCCCAGACTGCTTCCGTCGTTGCACGTGATACTGCCTGTGCCGCCGACTGCGGGCAGGGTTGGGCAAGTCCAGCCGGAAGGAATGGTGATGGATTGGAATGTGGTGTTGGGCGGAGTGGTCTCGGTGAAACTGGCTGCGGTCGCCGACGCGGGACCGTTGTTGGTCACGGTCTGCGTGTAGGTGACGCGACTGCCGGCGGCCAGCGAAGTTGGAGACGCGACGTTCGTCGTGACCAGATCGGCCTGGCTTGAGGTGGCGACCACGTCGGAGGCGGTTGCAGTGTTGTTGGAAGTGTTTGGATCGCTTACCGCGGAGGTGACGCTGGCAGTTTCTTTGATCGCGGTTCCGGCAGCAGTTCCTGAGTTGACCGTCACCACATAGGTGATGGTTGCGGGAGAACTCGGGGCGAGGGTTGGATCGGAGCAAGTCAGAGTTGCGAGCGTGCAAGCCCATCCTGCTGGTCCTGCCAGCGAGACTGACGTGGTATTGGCGGGCAGGGCTTCGGTGAGAGTAACGCTGGTTGCCGTGCTGGGCCCGGCGTTCGAGACGACTTGCGTATAGGTAATGTTGTTTCCTGCCTGAACCGGAACCGGGTTGGGCGTGTTGGTGACCGAGAGGTCGGCGGAATCGGCTACGTACGTTGTAGCGCTGGCGCTATTGTTGCCGGAATTCGGATCTTGCGTGGTCGAGGTGACCGAGTCGGTTTGGGTGATGACGGTTCCGGCGGCCACGGTATTGTTGACCGTCACGACGAATGTGAAGTTGGCAGTGCCGGCCGTCATCGCCGCAGTGTCGGTGCAAGTCAGGGTCCCGAGTACGCAGGTCCATCCCGACGGGCCGGTTAGAGAAACGGCGGTCGTATTCGCTGGAAGCGTTTCAGTGAACACCGGAGCGTTGGCGGACGCGGGGCCGGCGTTGGTCACGCTTTGCGTATACGTGATGTTGCTGCCGGCAGTCACCGGGCTCGGGTTGGCGGAGTTGGTTGCGCTCAAATCCGCTTCGCTGGCAGAAGTCACACCGATGTTCGAGGTCGCCGTGTTGTTGTTCAGGTTGGTATCGTGCGACGTGGTGGCAACGGAAACCGTGTCGGCGATGATGGTGCCCGCGGTTGCGCTGCCACTGACTGTGTATTTCAGCGTAAACGTGCCCGACCCCGGCGCGACGCTGGCATTGGTGCATTGCGTGGGAAAGTTGGTGCAGGTCCATCCCGTTGTCGCAGCGATGGATGCGAACGTCGTGTTCATGGGCGTGGTTTCGTTGAACGTCGCGGTGCTGCAGTTGCTGGGCCCGGCGTTGGTGACGACCTGCGTATAGGTGAGGGTTGCGCCGGCCGTGACCGGGTTCGGGCTGCCACTATCGGTCACCGATAGATCGCAGGCAACGTTCACTGTCGTGGTCACGCTGGTGCTGTTGTTCGTTGTGTTGGGATCGGATGTGGTCGAAGTCACCGAAGATGCGGCCGTGATAGAACTGGCGGTTACGCTGGAGGGAACATTCAGGACGATATCGATGTCGGCGGAGTTGCCCGAACTGAGATTGGAAGGATCGCTGCAGACCACATTGCCCGTGAGGCCAACGGCAGGCGTAGTGCAGGTCCAGCCCACCGGAGCAGAAACGGATTGGAATGTAGTGTTGGTGGGCGTCGCTTCGGTCAGGCTGACGCCCGCAGCCGCCGCTGGTCCATTGTTGGTGACAGTCTGCGTGTAGGTGATGGTGTTGCCCGCGATGACGATCGGCGTGGCGGCTGTGCTCAGCGCGACGTCGGCTTGCGTGCTGGTTGCTACCACGTCGGTGGCCGTGGCGGAATTCGTACCAAAAGACTGGTTGGAGGCGGTAACTGTCGCGGTATCGGAAATCGTGGTGCCGCTGGCGGTTCCAGAATTCACTGTATAGATGACGGTGAATGTTCCCGAAGTGCCTGCGGCCACACTGGCATCTGTGCATGGATTCGTGGGAAAGCCCGTGCAGGACCATCCTGCCGGCGGCGTAATCGAAACGAAGGTCGTGTTTGCCGGCGTAGCCTCGGAGAACGACCCGTTCGTGGCCGTCAACGATCCGGTATTGGTCACGACTTGCGTGTAGGTGATGTTGTTGCCGCCCTGCACCGGGTTCGGCGATGCGACGTTGGTGACGGAAAGATTCGGTCCGGAGGTTCCTACGACCGTGTTCACGGTCGCGGTGTTGTTCGAGGTATTCGGATCCACATCCGACGATGACACCGAAACGGTTCCGCTGATCACGGTCCCGTTCGCCACGCCGGTGTTGACTTTCACCACCAGCGAAAACGTTCCATTCGCGGTCGCAGCCAGGTTCACGTTATTGCAAACCACGTTGCCAGTGCTGCCGACGGCCGGGGTCTGACAACTCCACCCGGCAGCCGCCACCAGCGAAACCAATGTCGTATTCGCCGGGATGGCCGCGACCAGCGTCGCGTTGTCGGCGGCGCTGGGTCCGTTATTGGTGACCACCTGCGTATAGGTAATGTTGCCGCCGGCGCTGACCGGATTGGGCGAGCCCGAGTCGGTCACGGCCATGTCGGCGCTCGAGATCACAGTCGCGACGTCGGTTCCGGTATCGTTGAGCGGGCTGACATCCCCGCCGCCGCTGACCACTGCCGCATTAGTCACCGTGGCCGGAGCCGACTGCGAGACGTTCGCGTTCACCGTGATCGCGGGATAACTCGCTCCTCCGGCCACCGAATCCGAGCGGGTGCAACTGACCGTCTGATTCGAAGTGGAGCAGGTCCAACCCGTGCCGGTCGCGCTTGTAGGCGTTGCACCCAGAGGCAATGTATCGTTGACGGTGACCAGGCCGGCGGACGCGATCGTGTCCACGTCGGCAACTTGCAGTGTGTAGGTGGCGGCAGTGCCGCGGGTGAAGTTGCCCCCACCGTGACTCTTGGCGATCGCGAGGTCCGGCAGGCGGGTGCAGACCTCCGCAGACTGAAGTCCAGTCACCTGCGACATGGCGTCGTTGACGGCGCTGATTCCAGTCGTGCCGGAGGTCGATCCGTAGGACACTGCAGGAGTGTTCAGCGTAAGGCCATTGGCGCCTCCGGCGACGCTGATGCTGGCCGGCGTTCCGGAAACCAAGACTACGCCGCCACCGCCACCACCGCCGGGGCCGTGGCGCTGCGTGAGGGCGTAAGCTTCGGACTCCCAGGCATTGCCTCCGCTGCCGCCATTGGCTTGCAAGGTCAGTCCGCTCTCGCCGCCGTTGGCGGCCAGCATGACGATGGTGCCGCCTGCACCGCCGCCGCCACCTGCGTCATTCGAGGTGCCGTTATACGAATTCGTTCCGCTGGCGGTGACGGTCGCGGTGCCGCTGAAATTGTAAGCGCGAATGAAGACGACGCCGCCGCCCGCCGAGCCGCTGCTGGCTTGATTGTCACCATCGGAATTGTTGCGTGTGCCCGCGCCTCCGCCACCACCCAGGGTGATGCGATCGATGGTCGCGGGAAATGCAGAACCGCCTTCCCCTCCAACGCTCAGGTTCGTGTCCCAGGAATCGCCGCCAAATCCGCCGGCTCCTCCATTCGCGCCACCGCCGCCGCCCGCGTTTTCATCGTTTCCGTTGGGCGATGCCGTCTGGGGATCTGCATCCGTTCCGCCGCCGCCCGCGTTGGCCGCTGCACCTCGGGCCATGCTGCCATCCACGCCAGCCGTTCCGCTCGGATAGCCTATGGCTGTGGTTGTCTGCAGGAAAGTCTGGTTCGATTCCACCCACATGGGCGTACCCGCGACGCCCTCGCCTTTCGAGGCGTCCCAACCGGCCTCGCCCGTGCTGCCGGATCCTGTGGTGGTCGGTGTGTATGTCGACGGAGAAACCTGAACGTAGTCGGTGTTCAGCCCGCCGCCGCCGCTCATCTGCAAGCCCGCAGCGCCGCGGAAGCCCAGTCCGTTAACTGAAACGGTCGCGGTCCCCAGGGTCAACTGCCCCGCAACATCAAGCGCGAGAATTCCTCCCGTCGATCCATTCCAGGCCTCTGCCGTGAGCCCGCTGCTGAGCGTGGCTGAGGAATACTCGGGCACCAGAACAACTTGATACGTGCTCGCTCCCTTGGTAGCCGAAGCGGCCGCGGCGTTATAACCGAAAACCAGGCCGCCGCCCGTACCTGCTCCCAGGATGGGCACGGAGCCGTTGCTGATCGGTCCGGTGGCCGTTACGTATTCGTAATTACCGGAGTTATTGATCGCCGTGAAGCCTGTGCCGGTATAGCCGTTGCCGTAAGCAACCGTGTTCGAGGTGCTGATGCTCGCGTCCTGCATCTGAATGACGAGCAGTTCGGTCCCGGCGGCAATCGTGCCGCTGCCGTTGGCGGTGCCCAGAGGAATGGAGATTGCGCCCGCCGTTACGGACGCCGCACCGGGATAATACGTGTTCACCACTCCGGTCAACGTTCCGCCTGCACTCAATGAACTGATTCCGCACACCACGCTCACGACCGGCGCGAGCGCGACGTAAGTATCATTCCCGGTGTTGGGATCGGGCGGAGTGCCTGAGTCGGTGACGGTCGCGGTGTTGGGATAGAATCCCGCGGCGGTGGTCGCTACTTTCACCGCAACCGTAGCGGTGGCCCCGCTGGCGAAGGGCGTAGGCAGAGTGCAACTGATCGTAGTGGAGGTCGTGCAGGTCGTTCCGGAACTGGGGGTCACCGAAACCAGCGACAAACCAGTGGATGCAAAGGTATCAGTGAGGGTAACGTTGTTAGCCGCCGAAGGACCGTTGTTGGAGATGGTGATGTTGTAGGTAGAATTTTGACCTAGCGCTACGGCACTGACGCTGGTGGTGACGCCGATATCGGCGCCGGAAGGATTGATGGAGATTGCTCCGAGCGACCAGTTTGAGTTGCCGCTAAAGGTCTCGGAGATGGGAACGCTGGGCGCTCCCGTCCGTGTGCTGCCCACGGCCCGAACGTCCGTACCAGAACCGTCGTTGCCGCTGGTCAAGTTCCACACCTGCACCTGCGGCCCCGAAACGGTTACGGTTCGATTGCTTCCGATGGCCAGCGTGTCAAGAATCATGCCGTTCACCGCGCTGGGCACATCTTCCTGAGAATTCGCCGCATTTGCTCCGTCCGCCGCCGTGAACGTCCCCAGCGGAACCGTCTGATCCACTCCGGTGAACGTAGTGACTCCGGCAGCCACGCCTTCCGTGACAAAATTTGCCAGGGTAAACGTCACCACCACGTTCGCCGAACCCGTTGCGGGCGACAGCAGATACCACTGTTCCACCCGGCGTGTGTTGCCGGCGTCATTGTGCGCGCCGATAAATGTCAGCGCCGTTCCGTTCCAGGTGATGCCGGAAACTGTGGTTGAACTCCCATTGTTGATGTTGATGGAAACTCCCACGATCATCAGGCGGTTGGCGCCCGAGGTGGTGTGCGCGATGGTCAGAGTAGAGCCGAAGCCGCCGGCCAATTCTGCAGAGCCAGAAGTCGTGGTATCTACGGCGACTTGAGCGCGCAGAGCATTCGCAGAGAAGACCAGCGCGGCGAGAATCGGCAGAAAGAGAGCAGCGTGCTTTGCGGCGCCCTTACGCAGAATTGTCGATGTCACTTTGCCTGTGAGATATTGCGCGCGCGCTGCGCAACGCAGCGCCCATCCGCTCACACTCTGAAACCTGGCTCGCACCAATGTTTTCCCTACCCGCACTTCCTTGGCCCGGGCGAGGCCCAGAATTTCCACTCCCCTGAGAACCGGATCGTCTTGCTCTCCGCAATCGCCGCGGGTGATGAACACGTCGTGGGCAGCGTCTGCCATCACGATCCGGTGAAGCCGAAGGCCAAAATTAGATTTTGATAAGACGATATCGTCCTTTCGTAATTTGCTCACGATTACGGGAGTAACCTCGACAAACTCCTGGTCACGAATTGCGGGAGACATGCTGGCGCCCTGCGCCTGAAAGCGCACGCTCAGGCCTTGCGATAAAAGTTCGCGGAGGACTTGTTCGAACCGTTGGGAGTCGGCTCGGGGCTCAGGCATTGGCGTCAGTCGCGCAAGTGGAGAATCGTGTCGACGGCGGGCATGTCGGGCTCGAAAGAAAAACGGTAAACGGGAACGGAAGCCACCAGTTCTTCGAGAAACGTCAGCGCCGACTCGACGTATTCGTGGCGATGAAACGGAACAAAGCTCCGCGCGAATAGCTCGGCAACCGCTTGGCTTGGAGAAAGAAGCTTCAGGACATTGCCGTGCCCGTGCTCAAGAATGACGATGCGGGTGAGCGCCGCGCTGTTGGGAGAGGCGTACATCGCTTCTCCATGCCACGGCGTGCCATACATCCTCATGCCGTTGCGGCAGGATACGTCGCTGCGCACAATGATGCGATCGTCGCTCAGCACTTCGACTTCCTCGCGCGAAGTCCAGAGGCGAGTGGTTGTGCTCTTCCCCGCCCCGGAGTGTCCGACGAACAGATTAGCTGCGCCACTGGCGTGGACAATTCCGGCCCCGTGCAGCTCGATCGCCTTCTCCTGCGTGAGGCGGTGCATGATGAGAAGTTCGTCGAGGGGATACCCGAGTGGTTCGATCACCTGGGGATACATAGAAAAGTATCGCTCGCTCATCTGCAGCGTAGCGTTGGAAAAATTTAGATCAACAGACAGTCGCCGATTTAACCACCCCGAGGACACGGGATTTCCAAAATCAAATTGGAATCCACCCTCATCCTGGTATAAATGCCATGTCGTGCCGGAATCGAAGAGCTTTCGTCCCTGTGTCCTTGGGATCTCCTGAACCCAAGCGATTTTGATATCAATGCACCCAGCGACAGACTCATTGCTTTGAAAGGGACGGTGCGCTGCGTCAAGAACGAGATCAAAGCTGCGGTCTCCAAAAACCCGCACGCACACTCCACCTACGCAAAATTCTCCGAGATAGGTGCTGAATCCAACACTTGACTCCAAAACTGCCTGGTCAGGAGCACACGCCAAAACAACCCCCAATCGCTCCGCATCGATCTATTTGAAATCACGATCCGGCCGAATTCGCGCATTGCCCAAAGCCCATAAAATTACAGGAAGAACCGAGTTGGCCGCCCGAGTTCAATGTCTTGCAATGCCCCAAAACAGCCTCCTCCGGGCGGAGACTGATCACGGTGAGCTGAGGCGACTGATAACGTTTTTCTTCCGCTGACTGCTCGTAATCCACTCGCCCTCCAGGTGTCGCCGAATCAGCGACTGCCGCAACTTCCACAGTGCCCCGTCGGCACCCTTGTTTCATTAAGAATTGGAAGAACCGAATGGGGCTCTGACCAACTCTCGACGTCTAACTCCTTACTCCGAATTCGCTGTGACGACTTCATTAGCCCTTCATGCTGACTTCCACCAAGACAGAACTCACACTTGCCGTGCGGTGGCACGTCCGCTTCAACCACCGCAGCTCTCAGGTGCGCGACGTGACAGAGAAATTCGACCGGACTTTCCTTGTCTCCGTTCTCCAGTTCCCCATTCGCGGGACACATTCCACAAAGCGATTGAATTCCGCACTCAACGCATTTGGTTAGTCGCGTTCGCTTGGTGCTTCGGACTTCACGGAGGGAGCGTTCCCATACCTGTCTAAGTCCTGATCGCCGGACCTCAAACTTATCCTGCTGCGACATAATGCAAATGCTCATCTCTCCGTCTGGATTGATGGCAAAGGAACCATGTCCGCCTCCGCAATAGTAAATACCGTCATTCAGGGTCGCACGGCGCGGCTTATGAGCTTCCTCCTCGGCCAACCTGCGGTACTCGATCATTCCGTACGGAGCGTTCATATCCAGCGCAACCACTTCTTCCGGCGTAAGCCTCACGGCCAACGGACTCTGCGAGCAGTCGATGCGGGGGTTGATCTGGCCGTCCATCTTGAATTCCACGCCCAGTTCTTCTTCCGCGAACCGGCGCATGGCGACGACTTCGTGCTTGTTGATGCTGGTTGCGACCGTCTTCAGTTTCAGCGGCAGCTTTCTTTCCTTCAGCAGGCGGATGCCGCGCAGGCAGCGATCGTACGAGCCCGGAATCATGGTCAGGGCTTCGTAGGTTTCGCGCGTACGGCCATAGAGCGTGATTTCGATGGCGAACGGCGGCCACTCGACCAGATAGTCGGCGATGGATTCGCTGATCAGAATTCCGTTGGTGAACAGCGTGATCAGGAAACCTTTTTTCTTGGCGTAGGTGTAGATTTCGAGGAAGTCTTTGCGGGCGAAAATTTCTCCGCCGGTGTAGAGAATCCAGAAACAACCCATCTCGACCAGTTCGTCGAGCACGCGGAAGTGTTCTTCCTTGGTCAGTTCGCGGCGGCGGGCTTCCAGGTCGCCCATGGGAAGGTTGTTGTAGCAGTGCAGGCACTCGAGCGGGCAGCGCCGCGTGACTTCAATCGAAACCTGCAGAGGAACGCGCTGACCAGCCTGGCGCTGATGCAAGTCGGCGCTGAATTGACCGTAGCTAACCTGCTCCAATGCCTCTCCTCTTTGGCTGGTTTTTTAATGCTGCATCGGAAAGCGGCGGACGCGATTTTCACCTGCGCATCCGCCGCTTGCCAGTCCTTCCCGCCCCACTGGTCGCCGATTCAATCGCCGGTCAAGGCCATCGCCATCGATGCGGGAGCCTGAACCTGGGGAATCTCGACCAGACCAACTGCCTTCATTTCTCCAACAAATTCGCTGACGTCTTGTTCCGCCTGCGCTGGATCGACTTCGTAGGCCCGCACCACCGCCGCGGCAATTTCCTCAAGCGTTCGCGGCGTCTCCAGCAACTTCCAGATCAAAGTGCCCGTACCGTTGAAGCTGTAGATCGACGCCAGATCTCCGACTTTGGCGCGTACCGGAACGATCAAGGTTTCGCCCGCGACCACGCGCGCCACCACCGACTGCGAACGAACCAGAATCTGTTTTTTCCACTCAGTTGCCAAGGTGCGCTCCTTATTTTGCCGAACGCGGCATGCGGTACTCGACTCCTGTCGGTCGCCGCAAGATCGAAACCCGCGGGCTTTCGTCCCAATTTGAGATTACGCCATACACCCCCCGTCCCAGCAATCGATCTTTGGCCCTAGGTATTGACTTGGTTATCATCCCAAATGGTTCTCAACCGGCTGCAAAATGGCGGGTTCCGGTTGACTGCTCCCGATCATCCCGAACTCAGGCCAGATATCTGTTATGAAGAGGGTAACGCCCTGTACCGAGACCTCTTCCCTGCTTTTTCTGTGGACAACCGAAATGAAACGCTATAAAAAGAAATGGCCCTCGCGCAGCCGACGGCCATGTCATCGACAACTCCCGTGCTCAACGAAGAACGGCGCCGCGCCATCCTCGATCTGTTAACCCGGCAGGGACGGGTTCTGGTCACAGAACTTTCCCGGCAGTTCAAAACTTCGCAAGTTACGATTCGCAAAGATCTGGAAATTCTGCACGCGCACGGCATGGTGCATCGCACGCACGGAGGCGCGCTGCCGTCGCGCGAAGGAGCGCTGGAAGATCCTACGCTGCGCGAAAAAGAGAAGCTGCATCATCAGGAGAAGCTGAGGATTGCCGAACATGCCGCACAAAAGGTGAAGGAAGGGCAGGTGCTGATTCTCGATTCCGGCACCACCACCACGGCGATCGCCCGCGCCCTGCGCAATTTTCAAAATCTCACGATCATCACCAACGCGGTGAACATCGCTGCGGAACTTTCCGGAACGGCCGTGGAAGTGATCCTGACCGGCGGCACCCTGCGCAAGAATTCGTTCTCTCTGGTCGGCCCCATCGCCGAGGAGACGCTGCGCCGGCTGAGCGCCGACATTTTGTTTCTCGGTGTCGACGGCTTCGACGTTCACTTCGGGTTGAGCACCCCGAATCTGCTGGAAGCGAAAGTCAACCGCGTGATGGTGGAGGTCGCGAAGAAAACCGTGGCGGTTTGCGACTCCAGCAAGTTTGGACGGCGCAGTCTTTCGCTGATCACGGCGCTGACGGCAGTTCATGAAGTCATCACCGATCGCGGCGTCCAAAAATCCGACCTGCGCGCGCTGAAGCAGGTGGGGATCGAGGTAACGGTGGTGTAAGTCGGCATTTGCGAATTTTCGATTTTCGATTTTCGATTGAAGAGATGAGCCCGTAAGAAGTCGGCTGGAAATCAAAGTTTAGAAATTGGCAATCGCAAATCGGCAATCGAAAATCCCTATGCCTCGTTTCGACGTTACTATTTCTGGAGAACTAAACCTCGATCTCATCCTCTACGGTCTGCCGGAAGAACTTCCGCCGGAGCGCGAACTGCTGGCTGACCGCATGATGCTGACGCTGGGAGGATCTTCGGCAATCGTGGCGCACAATCTCGCGGCGCTCGGCAGCCGCGTAGGATTTCAATCGCGGATCGGCGACGACCCGCTGGGCCAGATCGCGCTCGATCGCATGAAGATGGGAGGCGTGGATGTCTCGCTGGTGCGGCAGATTCCGCGCGCGACGACGACCGGACTTAGCGTGATTCTGCATCACGACGCGTGGCGCAGCATTCTTACTTATTCGGGAACAATCGCCGAATTGAGCTGGGACGACCTCGACCTCGACTATCTCGCCGACTCTCGCCACTTTCATTTGTCTTCGTACTACCTGCAGCAAGGCCTGCGCCCGCGCGTGGTTGAACTGTTTCAATTTCTGAAATCGAAAGGACTTTCGCTTTCGATGGATACCAATGACGATCCCGACGATCGCTGGCAAGGCGGGCTGCACGAGGTCTTGCGGTATGTGGATGTTTTCTTGCCCAACGAGCGCGAGGCATGCAAAGTTGCCGGAACCGACGACCTGGAAGCCGCTGTGGGCAAGCTTTCTGAACTCGTTCCGCTGATTGTGGTGAAACTGGGTGCGAAGGGAGCGATGGCGCAGCGCGGCAAGGAGCGCACGCTGAGCCCTCCTCAAAACGTCGAAGTCGTGGACGCAGTCGGTGCCGGAGACAGCTTCGACGCCGGATTCCTGCATCAGTATTTACGCGGAGCCGATTTGCCCGCATGCCTGGCCAGCGGAAACCGTGCTGGCGCACTCTCAGTCACCCGCCCCGGTGGCACCGAAGCCTTCCGGGATGTTGCCCATCGAGAGCACTTTCTGCGCCAGACTTAGAGGGTTCGCGTGGCAACAACAGCCCTCGGCATCGGGCATCGAGAAACGTTTCTTCGCAACTTTCGCATCGCGCTCGTGTTTGCATCGCCAGAATCACCCCGCCGCAATCCGGGATCCCAGGCACTGGTGTTTATGCGACCAACTCTCGTTTTGAAAATCCCGGGCCTCATTACAGCCCTTCTTCTTGCAGGCGGTTGTGGAGGGTCAAGCTCCTCGACCACCAGCGGCACGACTTCATCCACCACGAATCCCGTCTTTGCCTGTTCGGCTGGCCAGGACGACATGATGACCTACTTCGCCATGAGCATGCAACTGCGCCAAGAGCAGTTCATGAGCGGCCAGCCTAACCCCATTTACACCGAAGTTTTCCCCAACCTGGATTTCGCTTCCAGCGGGTATTGGTTCTGGCTGAAGAGCGCGGACGCTCACGGATTTGACGTAAAGGCGTTTGACCCGGACTACATCTACATTCGAACTACAGAACTCGATTGGGACGATAACACCACGTTTAAGCGCTTCGTTCAGGACCTGCCCATTGCCGCTCGCTGCGTTGGCTCGGCATCGGCCGGCCCCGATATCCCGGTGGCCGATACCACCTTCCAATATTTTTCCGCGTGCGCTCCCTACCAATCGAGCCAGCTGGGGACGGCCCTTAACAGTCTTGACGCTCCAGTGGCGATGGACACCGGAGGAAACCCTGAGAGCCTTTTGACGCGGGTCCTTCATTATCGCTACAACTGCGATAGCGCATATCAAAACTGCGTGAACGAAGAACAGTTCTTCCTGGGAAGCGGCTATGGACTGTGGCAATGGAAGCACTATCAGAACGGAACGCTGGTGACTTCTTCAATCATGAACAATATTGAGAGCGGCTCGCCGACGGCGTCTTTGCCGTGTCCACAAAGCTATAACCCCCAGAGCTCTAACTAAGAGCAAAAGCGATTGGCGCCCTCAATATAATTACTGCATGCTCACTTCCAACAATAAGTGCTCCTTGAACTCCGCCTTCAGCCTGGGACTCTTCCCTGATGCCGCCTGAATTGTTCCCAAATCCTTCCCTTCCACATAATCCACCACGCGATACGCCCCCGGCTTTAACCCGCGGAGTTCGATTTCTCCTTTGAATGCAGCCGTGTTGGAAGGCGCGAAGAAGGCGTAGTACATCTTGCCGTCTTTCTCGATCGCGTAGCCCTCGGGCACGTCGTAGCCATACGTGTAAAGGTCGCGGAACTCGCCCTTCGAGAGCATCTTTTCGTTGTAGAGCGCAATCCATTTCTTCCAGTGGGCTTCTTTTTCCGAGGTCAGGTTCACGGGCTGGTAATGCGGGCCGAGATCGGGCCAAACGAACTTCGTGCCCGGCACGCCGCCGGTTCCGAGCGTGGACGCGAAGTCGGTGCCGTGCTCGCTCCAGTTGCCGCCGCCGATCGGCGTCATCGCCGAAAGTTCGACGTGATCGCCGTAGACCGCGGCTTCGGGACCGAGCAAAGCTTTGTACATCTTGATGCGGCGGCGCACCTGCACTGCGCCCACGGGATCGGCCGTCACTGCCTGATCGATGAACGGCAGCCAGGCCAGCGACGGCGGCGTGCCGCACGGGCAGGCCTGGGTCACGCTCTGCGGCTTTATGGAACGACTCGTCTCGAAAATCGTCTTGTAGACCTCGCCCATTGCCCGCACGGACTCCTCCGGCGACTTGTGGTGGTGTGCCGGGTTATAGCACGCCGGGACGCTGTAGATATTGTCCAGCTTCAAGCCGTCGAATCCCCAGTCGCGTATGAATTTCTGGGTGAGTTGCTTGTAGTAGGCCTGCACCTCGGGCAGCGACGGATCCAGCGCGGCAAGGTTTCGCGTGATGCGCGCGTGTTTGCCGTCTTTGTCGAGAATCAGCCAGTCGGGATGATCGCGCACCACTTGCGACACAACGTAGGTGTGCGAATCGTACTTTCCTTGCCCATCTTCCACCGCCAGCGGAAGCCACCACAATTGCGCCAGCATTCCCTGCTTGTGAAACTCGTCCACCATCTTCTTGATGGAATCGCCGGGAAACGTATCCGCGCGCGGATTCCAATCGCCGTAAGTGTCGAACCAGCGGTCGTCGAGCGTGGCCCACTTGATGCCGAGTTCCTTCAGTTTGGGCACCGTGCCCAGCATGAGCGCCGGAGTCACATTGAACTCATATCCCCAGCCGCACCAACTGACGTTGTAGGCTTCGCTCGAAGGCTTTGGGATTTGCCATCCTTCTTTTTGCAGCACGCTCGACCACAGGCGCAGCGGCTCATAGAAATCGCCGCTGTAGACAGCAAGAAAACTGCGCGGAGCAGAGTACGTTTCTCCTGGCTTGAGCACCGCGTGCGCCGGAATCGTGATCCCAGCCTGTACTCGCCCGTCCGTTGCAACCTTGACGGGAATCGCCAGCGTCCAGGGCAGCGTTTCGACGTGACCGATGGTTTCGCCGACGGACGCGGTCCAGAACGCAACCACCGGAATGCCGCCCCCGTACCCGCCCTTCACCATCTCACCCATGGCGTTGGGTTGTGACGAAGTACGGGTAAGTTTTTGCACGTCATCTTTGCCCCAGTCGTAGCTCGATCCCTGAAACGACCACATCTGATAGGGCGCTGACTTGGCTTCGTGATTGTTGAAGCGATGTTCTTGTAAGTGCAGCTCATCGATTTTGAAATCGGTGGTGCCGATGTTCTTATAGGCAACACTGACGAGAGTCAGGTTGGGGAAATCGTCATACGCTTCGATCACGGTCATGCGTTCGACTGCGATCCCCGACGGAGCCAGAGGGACGGCGGGAATTTCCACGCGCTTGCCGCGGCCGAGCTTTCCCATAGCTTCAAGTACCTGCGCCCTGCCGAAGTCCGGCGTGAATTGCAGTGGCTTGCCTTCGTACACAATCGAATCGCTGGCCTGGTTGGCATCGTCGAGTGTAAGCCGCTGCCCCTGCTTGAGCAGCACAGCCTGCATGGCGCCAGAGGGAAGAACCTGAAATTCCGCCGTGCTCGTCGTGATGACGACTGGCCCGCCGTCCAGCACTTGCACCTTGATGTCCGAGGGGCGCGATGGCGTCGGCTTCGGCGCGCGCGATGAGGGTCTGGTACAACCGGCAGCGGTCAGAATCGCGGCCAAGGCGACTACTAGAATTGTTGTGCACCGCTCAGGCTGGGAGGTTTTATAGCGGATGCGGATCATAGTTTCCTTTCGCAAGCCCTTCAGTATAGCGAAAGAATACGCAATCGTTCGTACGAGATCGTAATAGCTCGTAGCAGCTGGCTGCCGTGGCGTTAATGCTAGCGAATCTCCGCCAGTGAGTGTTCCAGCGCCCCGCCCTTGGGAACGGGCATCGCGCCGGCCTCGCTGGCGACCCAGGCTCCCATCCGATTCGCCACTTCATTCATCAATTCCAGCGACGCGCCGTGCAGATATTCGTGAATCAGCCCGGCGGTGAAAGCGTCTCCCGATCCCACCGTATCCGCGACACGAACCTTGAATCCAGGGTGTTCGTTAAATTGAAGACGTTCGTTGACCTTCGCGCACTGCACCAGCAAACTTCCGCGGCAGCCGCGGGTCACGCATACAATTTCCAGATTGTGCTCGCGTATCAAGCGCTGCGCCGAAGAGATTTCGTCCTCATGCGGAAATCCGGCCAGACTCATGATTTTGGGCAGTTCTTCGTCGTTGAGCTTGACGATGTCGGCCTGCCGCATCGAATCGGAAAGAATTTCGGGTGAGTAGAAAGACTGCCGCAGGTTCACATCGAAAACCTTCAGCGTTTTCGGCGACGCGGCGCGAAGAAAACGGCCGATCGCCACGCGGCTGCCTTCCGACCGTTGCGCCAGCGATCCGAAACAGACAGCGTCGGCGGTCTCGGCAAGGTGCTGCCAATCCAGATTCCATTCCAGAAAATCCCACGCCACGGGCCGGGCAATCTCATAATGTCCCTGACCCTTGTTGTCGAGTTCCACGTTCACCGTACCGGTGGGGTGATCTCGATCGGTCTGCACGTGGTCGATGTTGAGCCCGAGTTCCTCCATACGGCGCAACGCTTCCAGCCCGCCAGCATCTTCGCCGATGCGGCTGGCAACGATGCCCTCGTCGCCCATCAGCGTCGTAATGTAGGCGAAGTTGGCGGGCGCGCCGCCCAAGCAAGCGCGTCCCGGCAGCAGGTCCCACAGCACTTCGCCCAGCCCCACGATTTTCTTTTTCATGTTCCGATGTTTACGGTTGCGACCTTCACGCTTTAATGCCGGCGGCGTGATGGCTCGCGCGGTTTCGACGAAGCCTTGTTCAACAAATCCCGGTGCAGCAAATTTCGGTGCAACAAATCCCGGTTCAATAAATCCCGCCGCCCGCCTGCGTGCTCACGATCTTTCCCATCTCGACTGACAGCGAATATGCCGTGCCGCCATCGCCGGTCCACGAAGCAAGATCAAAATGTGCACCAGCCGGCACGCGATACACATCGATCCCGCGAAACATCAGCGGAACATCTTTTTCGCATGTCTCCGGTGTACGCGTAGGCCTCAAGAAATACGCGCCTTTGCCCGATCCCACCACGGTCGCTTTGCCGTCGGCCTCAACCAGCACCGCCGACTTTTCATCGATGGCGATTTCTCGCGGAGACCGGCTCCATCCATCCTTCATCAGCCGAGCCAGGAATACCAGGGATCGGCCCATACGATCGCGCTTCGCAAAATGCGAATCGGTAATCACGCTGTCTAAATGCGGAATCTCCAGGAAATCCCGCACCAGCGTCACGCGCTCAAAGTAAGGATTCTGCAACACTTGGCCCGAAGCGAGGTCGGCGTCGTCGGGCTTATCTTTCATGCAGCCGTAGACAAATTCGCCCTCCACCGCCAAGCCTGCGCTGGCGCCGCCGATGGGCTTGCCTGCCGCAATTCCCTCGTTGATCGCCTTTTCCACCGGAGTTCCCTGCCAGCCGCGCACGTAGTTCGATTGATCGCCGCCCGCAATAAAAACCACTTCGGCCTTGCGAATGATCTCCGCAACTGCTGGCTCCTCAGCCGCGGGGCGGTCAGGAATGATCAGCGTCGCAACAGAATTCGCCTTGCACAAGCCGTTCACGTAGGAGTTGTACGCGTCATCGCCGCGCGCCCGCAGAATCAGAAAGTCTCCGACATTGCCCTTGTTGCACAGCCAGCGAAAGGCTTCATCCAGATCGCTGCCGCCGCCCATCATCGCAATGCCGAACGTGGGCTTGGTCTGCAGGTCGTCCTTATTGCCCAGGCGAAAATAGTTATAGGACTGCGCCGAGGCCAATTTCGCAGCGCTCACAAGAACCAGAATCGACAACGATCGCAAGATGCGATTCATGGCTTTAGGCTTCGGTGAAATGAAGGTTTGCTTTGCAGTCACTCTAATGACCGGGCGCCGCGTAGGGAACGTTCACCGAACCCAGCCTTCCGGTCGGCCCGTCGCGCACCACCAGCCGGATTCGGGCCGTCCCCGGATTGGGCGCAAACTGAATCATGTGTTGAATGCTGGGAGGTCCATTGGCAAGGTCTTTCGCGCTGACTTCCTGGCTCACGTGGTCCTGCATGTATTGCAGCGGCTTGCCCGTGGGGTCAAGCGCGCACACCGCCAGGTCGAGTCGCGCCACGCGGCTTCCGCTATTCACATCGGGAGCAGCCAGCGTGAGCATCTTGGAATCGATGGCCATAAAAAACTTCGCCTGGCCCGGCTGATCACCCGCGTACGCCTTCGACACAATCAGGATCGATGTAGCAGTGAGCAAGTCGGCGCAGGCAGCTTGTTCCAGTTGTGGATCATTTCCTTTCTCGCTCTTGGCCTTGCTCTTTTCCTCTGGCTTTCCGACAGATCCTTCCACGCTCGCGTAATAGCCCTCGCGGTAAGAAAGCTGCACCCCGGGCCGGTCGGTCTTGACCACAATCCGATGAAACTCCCCATGCCAGTCGGCGGTGTCGGGATAATAGGCGAGTTCGTAGTAGGTAGATCCTTCCGTCACTGCGGTCTTTACGCAATCGGCCAGGTCGTTGTTGTTGATGCAGATCTTTCCCCCCGTCTGCTCCGCGACCTGCTCCATCGATTCCTGGGATGAGAAGCGGGCCTCGTTCTCGCGATTGAGCGTGTTCTTGACCGAGGTGTTCACCTGCGATCCATAGGTGCTGCTGCGGGCCGGGCCGGAAGCCCCGAAGTACGCTTGGGTCTGCACCCCGGCCGGGTTCACCGGATACACCGCGATCTTGGCGTCGGCCAGCGCATTGGTGACCTCGGCAACCTCGCTGCTGTAGTTGCGGTTTCCCGCAAATGACAGCGTGTGCTGCGCGGTTGGGTCGGGCGCGATGGTGATCGGAAACGACGACGAAATCCAGATCAGGTTCTTGCGCCCGCTGTAGCCGCTCAGATGGCGGGCAATGGCGCGCAGCGCGTCGAGTGTGGTCGCCACGCGGGTGTCGATGGTGGCGGAAACGTTCTCCTTTTCGAACCGTTCCATGGCCTCGATTTGCAGTTCGCCGCCCGGCGGTCCCGAAGGACCCGTCGCAGCGCCGCCGCGGGAAGCCCCGCCAGGTGCGATCGCCTGGCCGGGAGGGGCTTCGTCGCCCGCCGCACCGAACATCTCTTCGGTCATCTGCGAGATGCTCGTGGGATCGTCGCGCGCATCGACCGCGCCCATGGCAGCGCTGTCGAGGGAAAAGGCCTTCTGAGCGGCCGCCCGCAGCAGCGCCGGATCGCGGGTGAAACCCTGCACCAACTGCAAGCGGTTCCCAAGCAGAAATACAGCCGTCGGGGTATCGGACGGAATCGACTCCAGCATCTTGACCATCTGCCGGCGCGCCTGCATGCTGTCTTCAACATTGGTATTCAGTCCATCGACCAGCAAAACCGTCGGCGGAACCGGCAGATGGTCCATGGCAATCAGATTGGTGTAAACACCGGCTGGAATCTTCGGGGCCGCCTTGGCCGCTTCTCTGGCTTTGGCTTGCGTCATGAAATCGAATTGCGCGATGTGCTCTTCTTGTTGCCCTTTCTTGCCCACGATCTGTTCGAACACCTGAAAATCTTTGGCGGTGAGATCGGGAACAATCTGCCCATGCCGATCAGTCGCCACAATGTCGACGGTCACGACGTTGGTGGACGCGCGAAACGTGGGGACCGCTTGCGAGCTAGCCGGCGGCTGCTTCTGATTCGACGAGGCGGCCGCCCCCGGCTTGGCTTCTTGCCCGTTCAATTGGGGTTGGTAGGGAGTGGCGAGAGCCAACACAAAGAGCACGAGCGCGACCAGACGTGGGCAAAACCGCAACAGCATGGGATCCTCGTTAATGATTCCTATCGGAGCAGGGGCGTGCAGTTGGAACTATACAATATCGATTTGGCAGAGGAAAATGCCGCGCCGTACTTATGTGGGGCGGACGCAGCTTGTCCTGAGCTTGCCGAAGGGGTCCACCCGCAATGCGAAGCGAGCGGGGATCGGTTAGATCTTAGGCCACGTCGGCATTACGAAGCTGGGTCCAGGTTGCGGCTGACTGTTCGGTTCCCTATCATTTTGCCCATGCGCGGTTTCTCGTGGAAGAGCCTGGCGTTAGGGACTGTCTTGCTCTCGTGTCTGGCTGCATCCGCCATTGCACAAAATAGAGCAAGCCCGTCCGCCGCAGACCCGATGCGATCGCACTATGAAGCGGCGAATCGATTCCTGAGCGCGGGCGATCAGCAGAAAGCCGGCGTCGAGTACCGGGCGTTCCTTGCCGAGGCCCTGCATCGAGTCGCCAACGCAGAAGCGCAAACCGAGCGTATTGACGCCGCCATCCCCATCTTTGAAAACGCTGTGGACTTCGCACCGGCCGACAACGATCTAAAGCTAGACTTTGCATCCGCGCTGCTGGACGCGGAACATTCAGCGCAGGCCAAGGATTTGGCCGCGGAAGCTGTGGGCTCGGACCCGCACAATGCGCGCGCCCGCTTTCTGCTCGGGCGCATTCTCTACAATCTCGAAGACTACCAGCAAGCGAAGCCGCAGCTTGAAGCCGCGGTGGCGTTGAATCCGGATTTCCAAACCGGTTATTTGCTCGGCAAGACCTATTTGTTGCTGCACGACCAGAACAATGCGCGCCGGCTGTTCGACGAAATGACCGCCGGGCTCGGAGATACCGCGCTGCTCCACACGTATTTCGGCCGCGCGTATAGCCTGATGGACTATCCCGAACCGGCGATCGAGGAATTTCGCAAGGCCGCAGCCCGAGACAGTCATGCCCGAAACGTTCACTACTATTGGGCGATGGCTTACCTGCGTCACGATGAGACTGTCGGCTATGACAAGGCCATTCCGGAGTTTCAAGCCGAGCTCGCAATCAATCCCGGCGACGTGCGATGCCACTACATGCTGGGCTACATCGCGCTCAAACAGCGCCGCTTCGCCGACGCCGAGCAGGAGTTGATGCAGGCTGCGGCCCTGCAGCCAAACGATCTCAACACCATCCTGTGTCTGGCCGAGACATACATGGGCGAGAACCGCGCCGCGGAAGCCGAATCTGCGTTGCGCAAGGCCATCGCACTTGCCGGAGAAGGCGCGGGAAACAACGCCGCAAACAACGGCGACGGGCGCCGTCAGGCGGGCCGTGCTCATTACCTGCTGGGAAGGTTGCTGATGAAAGCCGGACGAACGGAAGAGGCGAAGCAGCAACTGCATCTTGCAGCGGAAACCGGGGCTGACAACGCGAATGGCGGGCGCGCGAGCGAAGCACGCGCGGGGGAAGCAGGACACGCCGAAGCAGGCCAGGGGGAAGCAAGCCAGGGCGAGCCAAGAATGATCAGCTCAAGCAGTCTGGTGCAACAGGAATCACGCGAGCGCTCCGATTCCAGCACCGCCGCCTCGCCCCAGGAACGGATGCGAGCCGATCAGTTCAGGAATGAACTGGCGCCGCTCATCGCCGAAGGCTACAACGACCTGGGCGCACTCGCGGCCACTAATCGCGATTTCAAAACAGCGGTGAGTATGTTCGAGCAGGTCCAGTCGTGGAATCCGGCGATGGAAGGACTGGATCGAAATCTTGGCATGGCCGCGTTCTACGCCGGAGAGTTTGACAAAGCCGAGCCTGCGCTTAAGCAATATCTGGCGGCTCATCCCGATGACACCGCGGTCCGGTCCGCGCTAAACGAAGCCGAGGGCGCCCAGAAGCGAACGCCAGGCACGACGCCTCGACCGAACTAAGTCTCGACCGAACCGAGTCCGCCCTCATTTCCCTGACGGCTGTTTGCCCGAGTCGGCCGTAAACGCAGTTTTCTGCGTGACGCCGTGATCCTCAACAATCGTGTAAATAAAATCCGCAGGCAAGTCATGGATCGTCTCCTTCTTGCCGCTGGGCCAGGCGATTTCCACCGTTTTCATCGTCGTGTTTTCCGCCAGCCCAAAGTGCAAACGCAAATCGTTTTGCGAGCAATAGCTGGAACCACCCCGGACTTCGTTGAACTGAACCAGTGCGCCCGCCGTTACGGTCACACGCGCGCCAATCGCAGCCTTGTTGCTCTTGGTTCCTATCAGATGGAACAGGACGGCATGATTCGCCGAGACCGTGCGATTAATCAGCAACGTCGGCGGCTCTCCAGCGTTGAGCAGAAGCACATCGATCTTGCCGTCATTATTCACGTCGCCGAACGCGGCTCCACGGCGCGCCGCGCGCGGCAACTGATTCAGGCCTGAGAGTGTAGTCACATCCTGAAACGTGCGGTCGCGGTTATTGCGAAACAGCAGCAGCGGCTCGCGGAACGGAACTCCGCCCTGCACCGATTCCATCTGCGGATAGGCATGACCATTCGCAATAAGAATGTCGGGCCAGCCGTCATTGTCCACATCGAAAAACGACGTTCCCCAACCCACATAAGGAAATGTCGGCAGCAACAACCCGGCGCTCGAACTGATGTCGTCAAACCCGGCTTTCCCCTGGTTGTAGAAAAGCGAAGCGCCCTCCTGGCTGAAGTTGGTGACCACAATCCCATACCGGCCGGAGTGATCGAAATCCGCTACATCGACGCCCATCGATGCATGCAGCCGCCCTTCGCCCGTCAGCGCCGCGCCCGACTCCAACCCAATATCTTCAAACGTTCCATCATGCTTGTTGCGGTAGAGATAATTGGCGCCGGTGTCGTTGGCCACGTAAAGATCCGGCCATCCGTCATTCTCAAAATCCGCCCACAGCGCCTGCATGCCAAAGCGGCGCGCCGGATCGCTGACTCCGGCTTTCTGCGACACATCTTCGAAGGTTCCATCCCCGCGATTGTGAAACAGGAAATCCGATTCGCCTTGCAAACCATCGGGTCCGCACAAAACCCGAACCGCCAGATAATTGCAGGGCGTGCCGTTGGCATGCGTTTCGGGCAGAGCATTTATATCTTCGTGAACGTAACGGGGGACGAACAGGTCCACATTGCCGTCGCGGTCGTAGTCGCCCCACGCCGCGCCCGTGCTGAAGCCGCCCACGCGCAGCCCGGCTTTTTCGGTGACGTCTTCGAATTTGCAATTGCCCAGGTTCCGGTAAAGCACGTTGCCACCGTAGCCGGTGACATACAAATCCTGCAAACCATCGTTATCGAAATCCGCAACCGCAACACCCATGCCCCAGCCTTTGCGCGTAAGTCCGGCAGACGCCGTGATGTCCGTAAACTTCAGGTCCGCGTCCTGGTGATAAAGAGTCACCATCAGATCGCCGCCGTGCCGATAGCGATCCACCGTCGATCCGTTCACGGTGACGATGTCGAGTTTGCCGTCGTTATCGCAGTCGATGAAGCCCACGCCGCCGCTGGTCGACTCGATGATGTAGAGTTCGTCAGGCGAGGTGATGTGAGGAACCGTGAGTCCAGCCTGGCGGCTGACATCTTCAAATCTGGGAATCGGTGGCGCGCTGTGCGTTTGCGCGCAACAAGCCGCAGCCAGCAGAACAAAGATGGCGGATGCGCGCATCAGATCGCCAGATTGTAGCACGCTAAGTTTTTGTTGTAGTGTGAGGTTCGGCGTGGCTCACTTTGAAAAAACGTACTCCGTTCGTTGTCATCCTGAGCGTAGCCCTGCTTTATATAGGAAAAGCCCAGGCGGAGCGAAGGGTCTCCCTGCACATGATCAGTGGGCGTTGAGATTTCTCTTGGTGTGGCTGCTCATAGTCATCTGTGCATTCCCGCTCACCAGTCAGACAACCCCAGCCACAGCCTCTCCAGCGTCAGCCCCATCAACCGGCGTTCCCCTGCGCATCGTCGTGGTCGCCACGCAGCCGGAAGCCGATCAACTTCTAGCCCGCCTGAAAAGCGGAGAAGACTTCGCGGTCCTCGCCAAAGAGAAGTCGATCGATCCCACCTCCGAAGCCGGAGGCTACATGGGGATCACCGATCTCTCCACGCTGCGTCAGGAACTGCGCACTGCAGCAGCGTCCCTGAAGCCGGGCGAGATTTCCTCCGTCGTTCACATTCCTTCCGGCTACGCCATCTTGAAGGTCCTATCGCCCAATTCCATCGCCGAAATGGAGACCGCAACCCGCCAACGCGTAGCCGCGCTCTCGGCGCTGGGGAGCATTCGCTACACGCCCAACGTCTCGGGAATCGGCGAAGCAGAATCGGCTCTGTTTCGCTCGCCCAAGCCACCCGGCTGGGACCAGAACCTGCGTCAGATCTGCGAGACGCGCCAACAAACTTATGCCAACGCAGTAAAGCGCATGGAAGACACGCTGGCGCCCTCGAACGCCGCGACGCTCGCATCACAAGTTCCGTTGGATGTGACGCAAGAGTATTACGCGTTGGGCGAACTCTACGCCTATTCCGGAGAAATGGATCGCGCCATTGAGCAATATCGTAAAGGCTACGAACTGGCTCAGACCCGCGCTCCACAGGTGGCTCCGCAGTTCGAACTGGAGTTGGGCATCGCCTACATTCACAAGGCGGAAATGGACAATGGCGTCTACCACGGACAAGGCGACCAGTGCATCTTTCCCAAGCCGCCCGGCACGGTCTTCGCCAAGAAAGAAAGCTCGCAGAAGGCCATCGAGTACTTGCAGAAGTATCTGGCGAAGGTTCCCAATGACCTCAGCGGGCGCTGGCTGCTGAACTACGCCTACATGACCATCGGCGAGTATCCATCAGGAGTTCCGCCGAGCCAATTGATTCCGCCTTCCGCTTTTGAATCGAAAGAAACCGCCCCGCACTTCACCGAAGTGGCCGCGGCCGCCGGGCTCAAGGATTTCTCCATGGCAGGCGGCGTCATCGTCGACGACTTTGAAAACAACGGACTGCTCGACGTCGTCACCTCCAGCATGAACATGTGCCAACCGCTGCGCTACTTTCACAACAACGGCGACGGCACTTTCACCGATCGTAGTGAGCAAGCCGGATTTGCCGATCAGTTAGGCGGCCTGAACATCCTGCAAGCCGATTACGACAATGACGGCTGCCTGGATATTCTCGTGCTCCGCGGAGGCTGGGAGATTCCCATGCGGAAGTCCCTGCTGCGCGGCCACTGTGACGGCACGTTCACCGACGTTACGCGCGAAGCCGGCCTGGCCGAACCGGCCACGGCCACGCAAACCGCCGTCTGGGCCGACATCAACAACGATGGCTGGCTCGATTTGTTCGTGGGCAGCGAGAATGGTCCGCCTCAACTCTTCCTCAACAACGGCGATGGCACCTTCAAAGATGTGGCTCACGCAGCCGGGATCGATCGCGTCGCCTTCACCAAAGCAGTGGTCGCGGCAGATTACGACAATGACGGCTATCCCGACTTCTACCTCTCCAACTACGCCGGAAATAATTTTCTGTATCACAACAATCGCAACGGCACCTTCACCGACGTCGCCCAGCAGGCGGGCGTTCTCGGACCCTGGATCGGTTTCCCCACGTGGTTCTTCGATTACGACAACGACGGCTGGCCCGACCTGTTTGTTTCCAGTTATTTCGTTTCCGTCGACGAGACCGTTCGCACCTATCTCGGGCTTCCACACAACGCGATTGGGCAGAAGCTTTACCGCAACCTGGGCAACGGAACCTTCAAAGATGTCACAGCGGAGGTCGGGCTCGACAAAGTATTTATGCCCATGGGCTCGAACTTCGGCGATATCGACAACGATGGATTTCTCGACATCTATTTAGGCAACGGCAATCCCAACTACGCGTCGCTGGTGCCGCACGTGCTGCTGCGCAATCACGATGGAAAGTATTTTGCCGATGTGACCACAGCCTCAGGCACGGGCGAATTGCACAAGGGACACGGCGTGGCCTTTGCCGACATCGAGCGCGACGGCAATGAAGACATCCTCACCCTGACCGGCGGCGCGGTGCCGGGAGACAGTCACGAGTTCCGTCTGTTTGAGAATCCGGGCAACGGGAATGATTGGATTAATGTGAAGCTGGTCGGCGTCAAGAGCAACCGCGCCGCCATTGGCGCGCGCATCAAAGTTACCGTGCAGAACGAAGGGCAAGGCCAGCGCTCGATCTACCGCACGGTCGGAAGCGGCGGATCGTTTGGCGCATCGCCGCTGGAGCAGCACATCGGCCTGGGCAAGTCGGCGAAAATCCTTAACATAGAAATCTGGTGGCCGACGAGCAACACCCGCCAGAATTTCTCCAACGTCGCAAAGCATCAGTTTCTCCAGATCAAAGAATTTGCCCCGGACTACACCCGACTGGACCGCCATGCCGTGCATTTAGGCGGTGGAAAGCGTTAGCATTCCGAAGGCGAGGAGTGTCCCAAATTTGTCATTCCGAACCGGGCCGAAGGCGCGGTGAGGAACCTGCTTTTTGACTACGTTAATGAGCGTCGAAACTGAAATTAGGACACTTCCGAGACGAGGTCTGTTTGAGAAAGCTCTTCATCATTGGTTGCTGCGTCCTCTCTGTCACGTTCGCATGGGCAAGTGAGCAAACGTATGCAGCCAAGGGACTGGTTCTCAAGCTCGATGTTCCCCAGAAAACCCTGACGGTCTCATGCCAGGCAATTGCAGGCTTCATGCCTGCCATGACCATGCCGCTCACGGTCCGCGATGCCAAAGAACTCGACGGGCTCTCCCCGGGAACCACGATCAGTTTCACTCTGGTCGTGTCGAAAGACGCGGATGGGGATGCGGATAAAGACGCGTCTTGGGCGGAAGCGATTCACGTTGAGAGCTATCAAGGTCTCGAGGTCGATCCACTCACCGCGCGGCGATGGAAGCTGATGAACCGGGCGGCAAACCCCGCGGCGCCCGATCACCAGATGCTGGCGCTGGGCGCGCATGTGCCCGATTTCGCTTTGCTCGATCAGGACCAGCATCGCATTCGGTTGACGCGCTTCTCGGGCAAAGTCGTAGCGCTCAACTTTATCTACACCCGTTGTGCCCTGCCCGAATTCTGCTTTCGCACCTCGAACAACTTCGGCCTGCTGCAAAAGCGCTTCAAAGATCGTCTGGGCAAAGACTTGATCCTGCTTACGGTAACCTTTGATCCCGCGCACGACCAGCCGGACGTTCTGCGAAAATACGCCTCAATCTGGAAAGCCGACTCCCACAACTGGCACTTCTTGACCGGTTCACTTGCGGATGTGCAGCAAGTATGCGACTGGTTCGGCGTGGACGCATTTCCCGACGAAGGCCTGATGACCCACTCCCTCCACACCGCCGTGATCGACCGCACCGGCAAGTTGGCGGCCAACATCGAGGGCAATCAATTCAGCTCTGACCAACTCGGCGACCTGATACAAACGGTTCTGGACCGTCGTTAGCTGGTTGAGTCAGCTTGTCAAATCAGCATGACGGCCGCCTTTCCGCGGGTGAGACAAACCAGGTATGGTAAACCAGGTGTGATAAACTCGCTTCCCGAGCGCAGGTGCATTTCCCCCGGCCCTGTCCCGTGAACGTTCCCGTTCAGCGTAAAGGATTCCTAATGCTTGCCGGACTTCAACGTGCAGCCCTTACGGCCCCAAGAAGCATGTCAACTCCGAACTCGTCTGTGAGCCGCTTCCGCTTCCTGATCACATCGCTGTGTTCGTGCGTGCTGGCTGCGACCAGCTTGGCCCAGAACCCGGCTGCACCGCCCGAACATCGAGAGCCCGCCGCACAGATAAACCTTTCCGCCATCGGATTCAATGGTCTATCCGCCTCGGCCCGGCTGGCGGCGCAGTCGAACATGTCGCTGGATTTTCTGGACGACGACCACGTTCTGCTCACCTTCAATCCAAAGAAAATGTTCAAGCGCAACCCTGACTGTCCGCCTTCGCACGATGACCGCCTGGTTCACGCCGTGGTCATGACGGTGCCCGAAGGCAAAGTTGTTCGCGAAACGGATTGGTATCTGCACGATCACCAGCGCTATCTGTGGCCGCTGGGCGGCGGCCGCGTGCTGCTGCGCAAATTAAACAGTCTGTACGTAGTCGACTCCGAACTTCACGAAAAACTGCTGACCACATCTCCGCAACCGTATCTCTGGATCGGCGTAACCGGCGATGGAAAGCAGATCATCACCGAACGCCCGGCCGCGGAGACAGCGGCCAAAACCGCGGCGCAGCAAAACGCCAAGCCAGACGCCAAACCGAAAGTGAAGCTCGAATTCCTCGATGTCGACACTCTGGCGGTCCAGCGCACCATCAAATCCGAAGGCAAAGTCCAACTGGACGCGTTGAGCACCGGCTTCGCCGACGTGATTCACGGCCGCATGGGCAGCGTCTGGATGGTGCGCTTCGGACCCAGCGGTTCGCACCGCGAAAACATTACGCGAGTGCGCTCCCGCTGCGTGCCCGACATCATGTTCCTCAGCGACAACACGCTGCTGGTGGGCCGCTGCGCCATGAGCGGTCCCGATTACAGCGTCAGCGCGTTCACCCTCAGCGGACACTTTCTCTGGCGGCAGCACTGGAACGAACATCGCTACACTCCTCGCTTGAAGCACAGCGACGACGGCAGCCGAGTCGCAGTGAGTTCGGTGGTGCGCGTGGTTGTGGATGCTTCCACCGACGAGGAACCCGACGACGATACCGACCGCGGGCTGAAACAAAACATCCAGGTGCTCAACACCGCCAGCGGCGATGCGGTATTTTCTCTCGAAGCCGCTCCCGCCGTGCTTTCCGCGCAAAACGTATCGCTCTCGCCCGCAGGCCGCCGCCTGGCTTTGCTCCAGGGTTCAACCCTCGCAGTGTACGATCTGCCCGAATTGTCGCCGGAACAGAAAGCAAAATACCTGGCCGTCAAGGCCGACGTTCCGGGGCTGTATGCCGTCGGCTCCGAGGCTGCGCCTGATTCCGAGAAGGACGAAACCACCTTCACCTCGGTAGACGCCGCGGAAGCTAGCGCTGGCGAACCGGCCGCAGAGAATGCCGGCAATAACAAACCTGGAAAAGACGCAGCTCCGGCTAATGCAGCTCCGGCCAACTCAGCAGCGACATCTCCGAGCGCTTCATCTACCAACCCGCCAGCCGCGAAGCCACACGCGGCCGAAAGCCAGGCAGCCGCTGCCACGCCGGGCGCGACCGCGACTTCCACCATCACGTTCAAGTCGACGCCTCGCATCGTGGTCGAAGACGTTGTCGTAACCGACTCGAAAGGACATTCAGTTAAGGGTCTGCAAAAGGAAGATTTCCAGCTCACCGAAGACGGCAAGCCGCAAAGTGTTCGCGCCTTCGAAGAATTTCCGAATCCGGGATCTGAAGGGACGCCAGAAAAAGCTGCCTCCACACCAGCAGCCGCAGCGAGCGCGGAGACCGCCGCGCCCAAGCTGCCGCCAAACATTTTTACCAACAACCTTCCTCCGGGGCCGGAAACGGGATCGTCGACCATCATCGTGCTGGATTTGCTCAACACCGAACTTCCCGACCAGGAGCGGGCCAGGCTGCATCTGATCGATTTCATCAAGAAGCGTCCCGCGGCCTCGCAGATGGCGTTGTGCTCGCTGACCAGAAGTCTGCGCCTGATTCAGGGATTCACCCGCGACGAGACCACGCTCCTCGCGGCGGTCAACGGAAAGAAGGGCGGCGTGAAAGCGCCGCCGTGGCAAACCGACTCCGGCCTGCAAAGAAGCGTGCAACTGGCGCGCGACCTTGCTGCGGCCGCGGGCACGGAGGAATCGATTCTTGCCCTGGAGCGGGCGACCCTCGCGGTCGAAGAACAGCGAGCGCAGGATATCGACATGCGCATGCGGACCACCCTCGACGCCTTCGTGCAACTGGCTCGCTATTTGTCCGTGATTCCCGGCCGCAAGAACCTGATCTGGCTTTCGGGATCGTTTCCTCTGAGCATCCAACCCAACCCCGATATCCACGATTACTCCCCGGTGACCCGCAATTATGAAAGCGACGTGAAGAAGGCTACGAATCTGATGGCCGAAGCCCACGTCGCGGTCTATCCGGTGAGTGCAGCCGGACTGGTCGCCTACAATGACACCGGCAACAATTCCGAGTACACTCCCAGCGCTATGACCGGCTCGGAGGTCCCCAGTCACCCGGGACCCAACTCTGCGCTGGCCAACGTCTCCTCCAGTTTGCCGCTGTCGTCGAGTACCGCCAACGACAGCCGCGCCTTCCGCGATTCGCAGGCCGGCGACATGTCAACGATGGATGAAGTCGCCAAACTGACCGGCGGAAAAGCTTTCTATAACACCAACGGCATTGGCGAGGCCATCGACGCTGCGGTCGAGATCGGCTCGCACTACTACACGCTCTCCTACACGCCCACCAATAAGAACTTCGACGGCGGATTCCGCAAGGTGAAAGTCGCTCTCGAGAAAAAGGGCTATCACGTCGCCTATCGCGAGGGGTATTACGCGCAGGATCCCGCGGTTGGGGTACGCGACACGCGAGCTCCCGCGCAGCGCATCGGAGTCGCCGCCATGCAGCAGGGCGCCCCGCAATCGCGTCAAGTCGTGTTTTCCACGCGCGTAGTGCCCATGGGCAAGCCGCACAAAGTCGACGCTGTGCAGGCCGGCATGGCCGCGAAAAAGAAAAAAAATGCCGCGCCCACCGGTCCCGTGGAAATGCAGCACTACGGCATCGACTACGCCGTCAACCCGTCGGACATGCGGTTTGGGGTCACACAGGCGGGCCTGTATCACGCCGTGCTGGGATTCATGGTGACCGCTTTCAACGACGATGGCCGTCTGCTGGCAAGCATGGAGTCGACCACCACCAGCGATCTGAAGCCTACCAGTTATCAGGAAGTGATGAGGGGCGGCTTTCGTCTACACCAGGAACTCGACGTACCCACCGAGGCGGTATCCCTGCGGCTGGGGGTGGAAGACGCCACCAGCAGCCGGGTGGGCACCATGGAAATAAAATTACCTGTTCCCGTGCCTCCGGAAGAGCCGAAGATTGCCACGCGTGCCTTGCCGCCCATTGAGCCTGATTGAGTTAGGGGCAACTTTATCGACGAAGCCCGTTTCCCAGGTCCGGAAAAGTCAAGACCACGAACGGCACCGGCGATGGTGCAATCCTGCTGCAAACGGCTGAATCGCAAGACCCTACGCGGCCTCACACCCTGTGCAAATAAAAGCGTGTAACTCGTTTATAATCAACTACTTAAATTTGACAGTTAAATCGATTTAACTCCTCGCTAGAGCGCGTCCGATTTGCGGAGGACCCTAGGGATGGGTCCCCTCCGAAAAGTCCCACCAGCAGCCCCAGAATCGCAGCGCGGGGCATTCCACGAATCGAGCAGCCCGCCGATTTCACCCCCGATCGAGCGAATCCGGCGCCACCCATCCCACGACTAGTCGTAGCCACAACCGTTCAGGGTTTCGTCGTCGCCGGCACCATGCCTTTGCCTTCGACGATGCGAATGTAGGAGTCGATGGGAGGATTGGTGACCACGTCAGTCTTTCCTGAGGGCCAGCGGACTTCGACACTGTCCATTTTGCTGACTGCTCCGATTCCCAGAATTTCCCGCGGATCATGCGATGACATGAAACTCCCGCCTCCGTTTTTTTGCCGGCGCCGCTTCACGCCGCCCGCTGTCCAAGTGAGGATCGCGCCAATGCTGTCGGGATTGCTCTTGGTCGCGACCAGCTTCACTCCCACCCAATGATTTTTATGGTTGCCTTCGTTATGCAGCAGGACGGGAGCTTCGCCATTGTTGCAGACCAGAACATCCAGATAACCGTCGTTGTCGAAGTCGCCCACCGCCAGTCCGCGCGCGGGGAATTTCTTTTCGAACACCGGCCCAGATTGGGCGCTGACGTTGTGAAACACGCCGCCGCGGTTTTCAAACATCAGCAGAGGCTCGCGATAAGTGGTTTGCGGACTCACCAGCCCAACCATGTCGTCGGGATAGCCGTTGGCGAGAATCAGATCGGGGTCGCCGTCGTCGTCATAATCGAAAAATTTCAGTCCCCATCCGCTCAACGAGCGGGTGTCGCGCTTGATCTCGCCGGATTGATCGCTGAAGGTCAGGTTGTGGTCGTTGTGATAAAGGCTGAACAACTCCACGTCAATGTTGGCGACGAATAAATCCTGCCAGCCGTCGCCGTCGTAATCGGCCGAGTCCACACCCATGCCGGAGCGCGCTTTGCCCATGTCGCTGTAAGCGACTCCGGCTTCGAGCGCGATCTCTTTGAATTTTCCGTTGCCCAGATTGTGAAACAGAAAGTTGGGCACGGTATCGTTGGCCACGAACAGATCCATGCGGCCGTCGTTGTCGATATCGGTCGCGACCACGCCAAAGGATTTGCCCAGCGATGCTGCGATGCCCGAATCGCGGCTTACATCGGTGAAGGTGCCGTCGCCATTGTTGTGGAGCAGATGGCTCTGCGCGGGTTTGAACACGCGCGGAATGCAGTAGTACTTGCGGCCCAGAGCGTTGTTGCCGCAACTGACGTTCTTGTTGTACTCGACGTGGCTGGCGGCAAACAGATCGAGCTTGCCGTCGTTGTCGTAGTCGAACCACACCGCGCCGGTGAACCATCCGGTAAGGCCCGTGCCGGATTTTTCGGTCACGTCGCTGAAGGTTCCGTTCCCATTGTTGTGGTAGAGCGTATTGCGGCCGTAGGCGGTGACGTAAATATCGGGATATCCGTCGCCATCGTAATCGCCGACGGCCACGCCCATGCCGAACGATTTTGTGTCGCCGAGTCCGGCCTGCTCGGTGACGTCGGAGAAAGTTCCATCATGATTGTTGTGGTAAAGCGCGTTGCGCAGCGGCTTTTGCGGCGAAAAGAAATCTGACGGCCCGCTGTTGACCATGAAAATGTCCATCCAGCCGTCGTTGTCGTAATCGAGAAAGGCGCATCCCGGGCCAATGGTTTCAGGAAGATAGTGCTCCTGCGATGCGGCGTTATTGTGCGTCCAGGTAATTCCGCTGGATGCGGGAGGAACCTCGCGAAACACGATGTGGTCGGGTGCGGGCGGCTGGGATTGTTGCGGCCATGCAAGGGACGGAGAGATCGTCGTGAGCAGGATCATCGCGAGGCAGATCGCGGGGAAGATCGCGAGCGAGAAGACGGCGCGAAACGCGGGACAAAATCTCATCGTGAATCGGCCGTCTGCGTTCGGATGGATGGGTTGCAATTTGTCACGGCGCACACCGCAGATTGTACCGAATTCATTTTGCATTGAATTCCAGATTACGGCTTGGGAGGAACGGCGGCAGCACCCTGCGTGCGCGCCAGGGCGCGGCGCGCCTGTTGCTGAGCGGCGCGCACCTGATCGCTTTCCGGGCCGGAGGGATTCAAGTTCAAGTAGGTGTCGAAATCATTGACCACGTCCGCATATTTGCGCTCTTGAATGTGAATGTTGCCCAGAACAAGAAACGTGCCCGGGTTGTTGGGATTGAGATCGCGGGCCTTGAGGGCAACGGGCTCGGCCTCGCCGGCGCGCTTCAAGCCGGATAAGGCTCGGGCGAGCTCAAGATCGCACACCCATGCCGATTCATCCTGCGTGGCACACGTTCGGGCGACGCGCTCAGAGTCGGAGAATCGCTCCTGATCGTTGAGCATCTGGGCGAGCAACGAGAGCGCGTCGAGGTAACGATTCTCGCTCAGCTCGGCGGATTTTCGCAGCGCCTGTTCGGCAGCGGCCTTGTCGCCCAGATGATGCTGGATGATACCCACTTCCGCAAAGGCCTCGTAGTAGTCGGGAAACTCCTGGATGGCGCGCTCGAAATGAGGGAGGGCGCGATGATAGTCGAGCTTGGCGCTGACCATCTCCTTCATGCCTTTGTCAAATTCCTCGCGAGCCCGCTGGGGAATGCTGAGTTGGTGGGCGGAGACCGGATCCCCGGCGGCGGACGGATTCGCGGATTCGGAGGCGCGCATGGTTATCGTCAGGTTGGACAGCGAAATGCCGCCCAGCATCAACGGAAAAGCCGCGGTTTCGTAGCCTTTGGCATGAACCGTGATGACGTAGTCGCCGGAGCCGACGCGGGTGAACTGAAAGTCCCCGCGAGTGCCGGAGACGATCGTGGGAGATCCAGATTCGCCCGACGTTCGTTGCAGATCGAGCGTTGCGGCGGCGATGTATTGGTTAGTCTTTTCGTCGCGCACTACTCCGCCGATGGAAAGGGCGGGACTGGGTACGGTTCTCTGACTAAAAGCGGCTGCGGAGAAGACCCCAAGCGCCAACGCTGGTGCCAGGACACGGACGAGCCTGCGCTTGCCTGATCGCATAAATCCCCGGTGGGCGAGCAGCATGGTACCACCACTTTTGACGTCCTGAGCAAGAGAAAGTGTTGGGCGGATCATTAAGTGTTGGGCGGATCATTGTTGACTAAACATGGATTCGTTCCCCGGCCATCCGGCTTGATTTCGGAAGCTTGCGAAAATAGACGCTAAGTTACGGATGGACGCGATTACTCCCCCTCGAAAATACCGAATAATGTAGATTGAGGCGGGCAGGAACCTCAGTTGTCACGGAATAGTAAAAAACAACTACACAAAATCGATTTTTCTTGACAGAGATTACGAAATAAAGGTACAAAACCATCCGATAGTTGACCGTGAACGTTAACGCGGTAAGTGTGTCACTCCGACTGGTTTGCGCTCAGATGGTAAGGGAGCGCGGCGAGTCACACCGAACCCCATGAAGGGCGCCCTAGCCGGGCAGGAGGCAACATGAAGCGTCAGTCGTCTTGTACAGGATTCTTGAAAGGCATCGGTTGGGCAGCGTGTCTGGCCGTGCTATTCGGACTTCTTGCTCCATCGAGTTCGGTCGCTCAAGCGACGGGAACCGTGACGGGAACCGTTTACGATCAGGCTGGCGCGCTCGTCCCCAAAGCCAACGTCGAACTGGTCAACGACGGTACCGGCGACACTCGTAAATCCACCTCCAACGATTCCGGCTACTTTTCCTTCGGAAGCGTACAGCCCGGCAATTACACCGTGAGGATTACCGCCGCGGGGTTCAAGGGCTGGAAACAGTCCGGTATCCCGGTTCGACCGGGTGACGTGCGCGACGTCTCCAATATCTCGCTGGCAGTCGGCAGCAAGGATGAGACCGTACAGGTCGAAGCGGTCGCCGAAGAAGTGGCGCCTGTGGACTCGGGCGAGAAGAGTTCCACTTTGACTTCCAAGCAGATTGGGAATCTTTCGCTGGAAGGACGCGACGCTACGGAGTTGATCCGCACCCTGCCGGGCTTCTCTTCGTTCAACGGCGGCAGCATCGCCAATCAGGGACAGGATTTCTCGGTCATCTCTCCCACCGGCGGCGCGGTTGGCGAAGGCGTGGTTGCTGGGGGATCGGTTTATCGAACCGGCACCGACCTGATCAGCGATGGCGCGCACATTATCGACAATGGCTGCAACTGCGGCGCCACCCAGACCGTCAATGGCGACATGGTCGCCGAAGTGAAGGTGCAGACCTCAAACTTCGGCGCTGACAGCGCCAAGGGCCCGGTGGTGGTCAACGCCGTCGGCAAGTCCGGCACGACCTCTTGGCACGGCGAGGCTTACTTGCACGCCCGCGACAACACATTTAACTCGCTCGATTGGAACTTCAATCGAATCATGCAGAGCACCAACGCCGCTACGCCGGGTCTGGTTACCGTACCCGCCAGCGAATTTCTCTTTCCGGGCGGCCAGATCGGCGGACCCGTACCGCACACCCACGGTAAAGTGGTTTTCTTTGCGGGATATGAGTATTACTACCAGAATCAGATCCCGCTCGCGGGGCTCACCACACCGGGAGTGCTCACGGATACAGTTCCGACGTTGAGCATGCGGCAGGGGATCTTCGATACTAACCCCGCGGTTGCAGCCGACAACGCTGCGCTCTGCGGCGGCAGCGGCATTCAGGGATACGCGCCGGTTTGTGCCGACACCTTTAACAGCGCCAACACCGGCGGCAGTTTCACCTGGATCAATACCGGCGGCACCACAAATTTCAACAACGTCAACATTCCCAGCACCAACTTCGATCCGGGCGCGGCCATTTTGATGGCCAACATTCCCCTGCCGAACGCCGACCCCATCGCAACGAAGGGATATAACTATATCCAACCCGAGAACACCAACCAGAATGGCTGGATGTTCCATGCGCGCGTAGACTACTCGCTGAGCGACAACAGCAAGTTCTATGCAACCTACAACACGCAGAAGGAAACCGATGCCGTTCCCGTGCACCTGTGGTGGCAACCGTACGACTCCATTCCTTTCCCGAATGGCATGTCGTCGAAAGATAACTCGCAGACAGTCACGGGGCATTTCCTGCACGTTTTCAGCCCGACCCTGACCAACGACGCTTCGGTTGGGTTGGGTTACATCAACTATCCCCTGGCGCGGAACAGCCCGAACTCCTGGGCCCTCGCGACGGGCGGAGTTGCCGGGACTCCCTATCCTTACCAGGGTGTTTTCAACACTCCGACCCTGATGATGCCCTCTATCGGCGATGGCTACTGGCTGGCTGGCGTGCCCCAGATGGAGCAGTACGACATCTTCGAGCATGGCGGCAAATTCACCTGGCAGAAATACAACCTCTCCTATCAGGATGACGTCACCAAATCCTACAAAACTCACACCATCAAGGCGGGCTTCTATTGGGAGAAAACGACCAATAATCAGGGAGCGTTTTCCGCGGCGAACGGGGAGTTGCAAGCAGTTCAAGGTGGTCCGTTCTCTTGCAACGGGCCGGTGGGTGCCGTTACCAGTCCGACCGTCAACTGCGGATCGAATAACCCGGTTGCCAACTTCCTTCTGGGCGTGTTCGATTTCGATCAAGTAAACAAAAGCTCGCTAGATAACGCCTGGTTCCCGACTTATTCGGGGTATGTGCAGGACGACTGGAAAGCGGCGAGGCGCTTGACCTTCAATCTGGGCCTACGCCTGGATCATTTGGGCGCATGGCGTCCTCCCCAAGGTGGCGTAGCAGCTTTCACGGGCTCGTTCAACAACACCTACGAAAACGGACTCTCTGGGGTTCCGGGGTTTGCCTGGTATGGAGTCGATCCCAGCATTCCAGTCACCGGCCGAAATATTGCTGCGTTGACCTGGGAGCCGCGTTTCGGCTTGGCCTATGACGTATTCGGAACTGGCAAGACCGTGTTTCGCGGAGGCTATGGCCTATACGGCTATCGCGATCAGTGGAACGACTACGGTGGGCCAATCGACACGGCACAAGGAGTGGTAGGCTTCAACTCGCCGCGTTCGTTTACTCTGCCCTACATCAGTCAGCTGGGGACAACCGGCGCGATCGCCCCCACCGCGGCGGGATGTTCCCCTTGCGGAAACACAACCGGCTTCGCGCAGGACAGCCGCCAACCCTTGTCGCAGAACTACAACTTCACGATATCGCAGCGGGTGCCGTTTAGTTCGCTGTTGGAAGTCGGATACGTCGGCAGTCACACCAGCAATGCCGCGATCGAGGGCAATACCAACAACCTCGACGCCCGCAACTTGAACGTCGTCCAAGACGGAGCGGCGTGGGCGGCTGCCGGATGCACAAGTCCGCTGAGTCCGACTGAACCCGCTTGTGACCTCAACGCGAACGGCATTCCCTTGTCTGCGTATCCGTTGAACTCCCAGTACGGCAACGCGAATGCCCAAGTGGTAAGGCATATCGGCGTAGCCGACTACAACGCGCTGCAAGCCAGCTGGGTACGGCAGAAGGGCAGATTGACCTACAACCTCAACTACACCTGGTCGAAGATTCTGGGGACCGAAGGAACCGCGCAGTTGAACGCGCTGGCGCCCGATGCTCTGAATCTGAAGCATGACTATGGCGTACTGTCCACCGACCGTTCACAAGTGGCCAACTTCTCCTACACCTATCAGGAAGGCAATCCGATCCACGCCTTCAAAGCTCTGGAGTACGTGGTTGACGGCTGGAATATCTCCGGGATTACGACCTGGCAGAGTGGACCGGACATTCTGGCGTTGAACAACACGAACCTTGGATTCGGAGGCAACGGGCCGCAATACGTGAACTCGTCAGCAGGCTACAGCACGTATGCGATCAATGCGGAGAACTACCTCGGCACCAACAACTCGAACCTGCAGCCGACCGTAACCTGCAACCCGACGGCCCACCTGGCGCAGCATCAGTATTTCAATGCCGCCTGCTTCGGGGTGGCGCCAGCCGGGACCAACGGCTGGTGGCAACTGCCCTATATTCACGGCCCGGCGTACTTCAACAGCGATCTGGCCGTGTTCAAGACGTTCAACGTGACCGAGCGGCAACACCTCGAGTTCCGCGTCTCGGCCTTCAACTTCCTGAACCACCCGCTGGACTCGTTCCAGGGCGGCGCTGACACGACGATCAGCTTTAACTACTCGTGCGGCGGCTCGTCGGCCACCTCTTACGGCAATGGCGGACCGGCTTGCACCTACGGCAACGGAGCCTACTATCTCAGTGTTCCGGCTGCGCCGACGGGGAAATACGTGGTGAACGGATCTCAAACGAACGCCGGATTTGCCAGCGTCAAGTACGGACGGCGCGTGATGGAATTCTCGGCCAAGTACAGCTTCTGATCCGTCACACCGGAAATGCTTAAAAGGGGCGGCCAACCAGCCGCCCCTTTTGTTCGTCTTGCAACTAGAAAACCGATGGCATGCCACGCTGAAATCAGAGCCACCCGTAAGAACCGCCGATATAATCGGAGCATGAAGCTGCTGGGCCTCGGGGTCAGGAAATGGGCAGTGCTCGCGCTGCTCTGTCTTAGCTGGATCGGTCTTAGCGGGATCAGTCTCAGTGGGCTTTCGGTGAAGGCGCAGAAGGCATCCGCCAGCGACCCTGGACAGAATCAAAGCGCGCTCGAACAGCAGGCGGCCGAGGCTTACCAGCAGAACCGCTTCGAGGATGCGGCCAGACTATATCGTCAAGCGGTCAAGCAGCGCCCCAAATGGACGGAAGGATGGGGCTATCTGGCGGCTTCGCTGTTTACCTTGAATCGCTATGCGGAGGCGCGCGATGCCTATCGCCAGACGACGATTCTGACGCCCGCTAACGGCCCATCGTGGACCTACCTGGGCTTTTGTGAGTACGAACTGCGCGATTACCGCAACGCCTTCGATCATCTCACCAAGGCGGAACACATGGGGCCCGGCGACAGTCCCGAGGTGCGGTCGCGCTTGCATTACGAACTTGCCCTGCTCTGGGATACTGCCGGCCAGTTCGATATGGCCATGAAGGAGGCTTCGCTCCTCGCCAAAGCTGGGGACAAGAGCCCTCCGGTGCTGGAGGCAACCGGGCTGATTGCTTTGCGCATGCCGCTATTCCCTTATGAAATTCCGGCTGCACAACATGAGTTGGTCATGAAGGCGGGAGAGGCAGGCTGGGCAGTGAACGCACAGCATCTGGAGGAAGCGCGCCAGCTCTACAAGGAGCTGATCGCGCAGTATCCGCGGCAGCCGAATCTGCACGCCGATTACGGCCTTGTCCTCGCGGTGTCGGATCAGGAACAGGCGGTTGCCGAGTTGGAAAAAGAACTGGAACTTAGCCCCAAGCACGTCCCTGCCATGGTTGAAGCGGCGTTCCTTTGCCTGGAGATGTCGCAGCTGGACAAGAGTGCGGCCCTGGCAAAACGCGCCATTGAAATCGCACCGAGGAACTATGCCCCGCACAATATTCTGGGGCGAGTGCTGGTGCAAACCGGACATTCCGCGCGTGGCATCGAGGAGTTGGAGACTGCGGTGCATCTGGCGCCGGAAATCGCGTCGTCACATTTCAATCTGGCGCAGGCGTACCAGAAGGCTGGAAAGAACGAGGAAGCGGCGCGCGAATTTGCGCGTTTCAAGGTATTGGACCGCGAGAAGGAAGGTCAAAATGGGGGCACAGAGGCTCGTCCCTAGGTGCCTTCCAGCGCCGCCAGTGATGTGGAGGTTCCTGGGGCTGGCTGGGATCGCAGTCTTTTTATTTGCGCCCGGTGTGGATCTGTCCCTGTGGGGCCAGGGGGCAGCCGATCCCATGGGCGAGCACTACAGGGCTGCGCAGAATGCGCTGCGTTCGGGAAATCAGGAAACCGCGGGTGTGGAGTACAGGGCATTCCTGGCGGAAGCGATTCACCGCGCGGGGAATGCGCAAGCGCATGCTGGTGATCTGGCGCGTGCGGCGCGCTCTTTGGAGGAAGCGCTGGTGTTTTCGGGAAACGATGTTGCCCTGCGATCGGATTATGCTTCCGTGCTCTTCGACGCGGGCCGCTTCAACGAGGCGGAGGAGCCGGCTAAGTCGGGAGTTGCAGCCGAACCGAAGAACGCGCACGCACAGTTGCTGCTGGGAAAAATCCTGTTCGAAGAAAAGAACTACGCCGCAGCGAGCACTTCCCTGCAGGCCGCGTCCGAGTTGGGAGAATTCCGTCAGGCGTGGAAAACGCTGGCGTTGGCTTATCTTCGACTCGATCAGTTGGATCGCGCCCGCACTGTGCTGGCGCGCATGCTCACGACACTGGGTGATACTCCGCAAAACCGCGTGGCAGCGGCGGTTGTTTACTACTACGGAGATCATGTGGACGAAGCGGCAGAAGCGCTCAAGCAGGTAATCGCACAGCATCCTGCCACTCGGGATGCGCATTATTACCTGGGCCTGGTCTATCTGGCGCGCAACGAGGAAGCGGGATATGCCAAGGCCCGGCCCGAATTCCAGGCGGAATTGTCCGTCAATCCGGGCGATTTCCGCAGCCGCCACATGTTGGGACACATCGCGCTCGAAGAGCGCCATTTTGCCGACGCGGAAACCGAACTGCTGCGCGCGCGGTCTTTGAACCCCGGCGATGCGGGTGCGCAGCTATTGCTCGGCCAGTTGTATTCGGAGACGAATCGGCCCGGGCAAGCTGAGGAAGTGCTGGGGAAGTTGATTCAGGGATGGGGCGATGCTCCTGCCGATTTTCAGTTGGTGCGGGCGCATTACATCCTGGGACGAGTGCTGCGCGAAAACGGAAAACTGGACGAGGGCGCGGGCGAGATCAAGGCGGCGGAAGATCTTCGCAAGCAAATCCGGCTGCGATCATCCGAAACGCTAGAGACCAGGCTGAAAGGGCCGACAGGGACGGGATCTGGAGGCGATCGCGAATTTGCAGACAAACCAGCTCCGGTTGCGAACTCCGCAGAACGCGCCAGAGCCCAGGCGTTCGTTACGCAAATCAGCCCGCTGATCGGAGAAGCGTATTACAATCTGGCCGGCATCGCAGTTCAGCACAAAGATTCAGCCACGGGTGCACGCTATCTTCAGTTGGCGGGCCAGTGGGATCCATCGCTGGCAAAGGTGCAACCGCAATGAGACCGGGATTTCTGGGCAGTGTGATTCTCGCCATGGCCTGCTGGCTTCAGAATGCCGCACCTCATGCGGCGCCGCCGGTTTCTCCCATGAAGTTTCGCGAAGTGGGGCGCCAGTCCGGTATTACGACGGTTCCGCCGACTTCTCCCGACAAGCGCTATCTGATGGAGACCATGGGCGGCGGCGTGGCCTTGCTGGATTGCGACAACGACGGCAAACTGGACATTCTTGTGGTCGGAGATTCCACCATCGATCGCTTTCTTCACGGCGGCGATCCGATGGTGTATCTCTACCATCAGGACGGCGACCTCCATTTTACTGACATCACCAAAGAAGCCGGACTAACCACTCTGGGCTGGGGGATGGGCGTGGCCGTTGGCGATTTCGACAACGACGGTCTTCCCGATATCTATGTCACCGGCTATGGGCACAACGTGCTCTATCACAATCTGGGGGGATGCAAGTTCGAAGATGTCACCGAACATGCGCATGTTTCGAGCGGAGGCTTCAGCGTGGGCGCTGCCTGGGCGGATTATGACCGCGACGGAAACCTGGACCTGTTCGTGTCGCGCTACGTGCATTCCGACATTCACCACCTGCCGCAGCCCGGCTCGGTCTCATTCAACTACAAGGGACTTCCCATTGAAGTGCCCGGGACCGAAGGCGAGACATTTTTGCTGTATCACAATCGCGGCGATGGAACCTTCGAAGAAATGTCGGCCAAGGCCGGCGTCGATAACGCGGAAAAACGCCGCGGCATGGGCGTGGTTTGGGCTGATTACGATGACGATGGCTGGCCCGATCTTTTTATAGCCAACGATATGGACGCCAACTATCTTTACCACAACCGGCATAATGGAACTTTTGAAGATGTGGGGATGATCACAGGGACGGCGGTCGATCCCTCGGGCCTGGAACTGGGAAATATGGCCGGCGATTTTGGCGACTTCGACCGCGACGGCAAGCTGGATCTTGTGGTCTCGCGCTTCGGAAATCAGCCGCTCAGCTTGTACCGCAATCAGGGAGAAAAAGGATTCGTTGACATTACGTGGGATGCAAAGATCGGGCGCTCCAGTTCCTCGCCCGTGAAATGGGGGACAGGGTTCGCAGATCTTGACAACGATGGCTGGCCCGACATCTTCGTGGCCAATGGAAATGTGTCGCCGCGGGTAGATGGGCTGGCTAACGAAGCGAAGTATCGCGAGCCGCTGCTGCTTTACCGCAATCGGGGAGATCGCACCTTTGAGGAAGTCTCCGACGCAGCCGGGCTGAACAACGGCCCTCTCGAGTCGCGACGGGGCGCGGTCGTCGGCGACTTGAATAATGATGGCAATCTGGATCTGGTGGTGTATAACGTGGGTGCGCCGCCGTCGGTATTCGTCAATGAGACTAGGAATTCCAATCATCGGGTCATGCTTCGACTGGTCGGGACAAAGAGCAACCGGGCAGCGATTGGCGCGAGGGTTTTATTATCCACGGCAGGCATGACGCAGATTGACGAGGTGCGCGGCGGCGGCGGTTATCTTTCTTCGAACGATCAGCGCTTGCATTTTGGCCTGGGCGCGGAGGCAACGATCGACAGAATTGAGATTCGCTGGCCCAGCGGCGCGAAAGAGGACCTGCGGGACGTTGCCGCCGATTGTCTCTACACAATTGTTGAAGGTAAGGGCATTGCAGACACAGTGAAGCTACCGCCCCTGGATTCGGCGAAGTCCGGCAAGTCCGGGCCGCGCTAGCGTAAAGACGCTGGCATTAGGAAACGGGAGACAAACCTATGACATATCCGCGATGGTTCGGTTGCATTGGAAACAGCCTGAGGAGATCCGCCGGTCTAAACTTTGCAAGTGCAGGAATTGCGATTGCGTGGCTCGCCGTGCCGGCAATACTCGCACCGCTTGCCTCCGGCCAGATTTACAACCAGCACACCGAGAGCAATCCTCAGGACATGCCCACAGCCACAGTGGCCAAGGAAATCAAGGGCGTGGTCAAAGTGAATGTCGCCATGGATAAGTCCACAACCTTTATGGCTCCGCGGGCGGAGGCGGTCAACGCCTCGGTCGCAGACGGCCACCTCGCGGATCCGGCGCTGCCATTGCTTCTGCGCAATGCGGGTATCACCACGCTGCGCTATCCCGGCGGAGGGTTTGCCGACAACTATCATTGGTCCACCAACAAGCCCTCGAATTCGCAGTTGGCGGCTGCGCTCCGTTATAGCGGATTGGCTGCGGGCACGGATTTCGGAAGCTTTGTGCACCTGATCGATCAGGTCGGCACCACGGTGATCACGGTCAACTACGGATCGAATCAGGATGGGACGGGCGGCGGTGAGCCGGCTGAGGCAGCGGCGTGGGTCGCGTATGCGAATGGCGATCCGAACGCCACCACGGTGATTGGCAAGGATTCCACGGGCACAGACTGGCAGACGGTGGGCTATTGGGCGTCGCTGCGCGCTGCGCAGCCTCTGCCCACCGACGACGGCAAGAATTTTCTGCGGATCGCTCACCCGCAACCCTTGAACGTGAAGTACTGGGAAGTCGGCAACGAAGTGTATAAGAACGGCTACTACGGCGGCGAGGGCGAAACCCTGGACCTGCATGCGCCCTACCCGAAGGACCCGAAAGACAACGACAAACAGCGCCGTAAGAACCCGAATCTTTCTCCCGCTGCCTATGGCAAAGAGCTGCTGGCTTATGTCAAGGCGATGAAGGCCGCTGATCCTCGCATTAAAGTCGGGGCTTCGCTGGATTCGCCGGTGGCGAATACCTGGGACATTCAGGAGTGGACGCAGGATCCGGTGACCGGAAAGTACGTACAGAATAGTAAGTTTCAAAAAGCTCAGGACTCGGGCCCGGATTGGGATCGCAACGTTCTGCAGGTGGCGGGCAAGGACATCGACTTTGTCGCTCTGCACTGGAACACCGGCAAGACCACGGACGTTTCAAATTTTAAGGATCTGGACAACGCCGCCCTGCTGACCTCGCCGCACGACGAACTGCCGCCCATATTCGGAGGGTTGGTCGATATGTTTCACAAGTACTGTCCGCAGAACACGGGCATGCAAGTGCTGGTCACAGACATTGGGCCTAAGTCCTACATCAAGGTTCCGGATCAGTCTGTGATTGCGCTGTTCGCGGCGGATGCCTACCTGACCCTGGTGGAGACCGGCGTGGCGAATATCGACTGGTCGGCATTGCATGGCGGCCTGATCGATGACAAGAATCAGCTCAGTCCCAGTTATTTCGGACTGCAGATGATCCGCCAGTTTATGACTTACAACGAGCCGCTGGCGACAGTGACTTCGAGCCATTCGCTGTTGGGCGCACATGCCGCGGTCCACAAGAACGGCAGCATGAGTCTCATGCTCATCAACAAGGACCCCAAGAATGCGGCGAACGTTAAAGTTCAGATCGACGGCGGCAAATTAGCCGGTCCGGGGATGCGATTCAACTACGGCAAGGGCGCGCCGGCTCCCGACAAAGTTGTGGCCGGCACGCAGATCGCTGACGTGGGGAATTCGTTCACCGTGACCGTACCTCCGTATACGATTACCGATTTGCTGATCCCGCCGGCGAAGTGAGTTGCCGGCAGAAAGAAGGCGCCATGCGCTGTGTGCACGCAGGTGTACGTCTGGCTTTAGCGGGGCTGTTCCTTGCTGCCGTGGGGTTCGGGCAGGCTCAGCAGTATCAGTATCCATTTCAGAATCCGAACCTGCCCATGGAAATGCGCATCAACAACTTGCTTGAGCTGATGACCGTGGAGGAGAAGATTCACGCCCTGAGCACCGATCCCAGCGTGCCGCGGCTTGGCCTGCAAGGCTCCGGGCAAATCGAAGGATTACATGGCGTTGCGCTGGGCGGTCCGGGAGGATGGGAGGGGCGCGGCGGGCTCAAACCGGTGTTGACGACGCAGTTTCCGCAATCGGTGGGCCTCGGCGAGACGTGGGACCCTGAAATTTTGCGCAAGGCCGCCGGGGTGGAAGGTTACGAGGCACGTTACATCTTCAACACCGATTTTGCATATGGCACCAGTTGGCGCGGAGATAAATACCGGCGAGTGGGAATCGTCATTCGCGCTCCCAACACCGATCTGGCGCGCGATCCGCGCTGGGGACGCAGCGAGGAATCTTACGGCGAAGATCCTTTTCTGACGGGCACTCTGGCCGCAGCCTACATCAAAGGGCTGCAAGGCGACGACCCGAAGTATTGGCTCACCGCGGCGCTGATGAAGCACTTCCTGGCCAACAGCAACGAGAATGGCCGCGACGGTTCCTCTTCTGATTTCGACGATCGCTTGCTGCGCGAATACTATTCCATGCCGTTTCGCATGGGAGTCATCGATGGAGGATCGCGCGCGTTCATGGCGTCTTACAACGCGCACAACGGCATTCCGATGACGGTCAGTCCGATTCTCAAATCTATGACCGAGCGCGAATGGGGACTGGACGGCATCATCTGCACCGACGCCGGCGCGCTCACCAACATGGTGACGAAGCACAAGTATTATCCCGACATCGACCTTGCTTCGGCGGGCGCAATCCACGCCGGGATCAATCAGTTTCTCGACAACTACAAGGCGGGAGTGAACGCGGCTCTCGACAAGAAGCTGGTGAACCTTTCCGAAATCGACGACAATCTGCGCGGCATTTATCGGGTGATGATTCGCCTCGGGCTGCTGGATCCGCCTGCAATGGTGCCGTATACGCAGATCAAAGGCACCGCTCCCGTGTGGGATAACGACGAGCACAAGGCTCTGGCTCGCCAGGTGACGCGCGAGTCCATTGTTCTGCTGAAGAATGATCTGCTGAAGAATTCGAATCGGCTTCTGCCCCTCGACAAGACCCGCCTGAAATCTGTGGCGGTCATCGGACCATATGCCGACATCGTCGCTCTGGATTGGTACAGCGGCACGCCTCCCTATGCGGTAAGCCCATGGGAAGGAATTCGCAACAAGCTGGGCGCGGCAGTGGCCACCAGCTTTGCGCACGACAATACGAACGATGAAGCCGTGAAGATTGCGCGCTCTGCCGACGTGGCCATCGTTATTGTCGGCAATCACCCCACCTGCAATGCCGGGTGGGCGAAATGCCCGCTGCCCAGCGACGGCAAAGAGGCCATCGACCGGCAGTCGATCACTCTGGAACAGGAAGAACTGGTCAAGCAGGTCTATGCCGTGAATCCACACACCGTGGTCGTGCTCATCAGCAGCTTCCCTTTTGCCGTCCAGTGGACTGAGGACCATGTGCCTGCCATTCTTCACATGGCGCACAACAGTCAGGAAGAAGGCAACGCTTTGGCGGACGCGATCTTCGGAGATTACAACCCCGGCGGGCGGCTGGTGGTCACATGGCCGCGATCGCTCGATCAATTGCCGCCCATGATGGATTACGACATCCGCCACGGCCGAACCTACATGTACTTCAAGGACAAGCCGCTTTATCCCTTTGGCTATGGCTTGAGCTATACGTCGTTCGAGTACTCGAATCTTCGCACCAGCGCCGGCGGGTTGGGACCGGATGGAGAGATCACGGTCAGCGTAGACGTGCGCAACCGCGGAGCCCGCGCCGGCGACGAAGTGGTGCAGCTCTACGTGAAGCACATCGGATCTAAAGTTGCGCGGCCCAATGAGGAGTTAAAAGGATTCCGAAGAGTTTCCCTGAATCCGGGAGAGACGAAGACTGTGAACATTCCATTGCGTGCCGCGGCGCTGGCTTATTGGGACGAGTCGAAAGGAAGCTTTGTGGTGGAAGCGGATCAGGTGGATTTGCTGGTGGGCGCTTCGTCGGCCGATATCCGGCTGCAGACGAAGGTTGATATGGGTCAATAATCTTCAGGAAGGCGATTCGGATTCGAGTAGCGCATCATTTTGAATTGCATCGTGCTGCGGCGTCATTCCGACGGACCGCGTTTTCACCGGCGGGCCGAGGAATCTCCCTTAATAGGGTCTGTGGGTCGGGAGATCCCTGGCTCCGCCCGAAAAGCGGCTGCGCTCGGGATGACGCAACCTCAAACGCGATTTCGGATTCCCTGCTTACTGCGCGGTCTCCGTAAAGGTCACGCTCGGATTGCCCAGCGCATACTGCCCTTGCGCCTGCACCTGCACCGGCCCAGCGGTTGCGGGCAAGGTCAGCGTTACCGAAGCGACTCCGGAAGAATTTGTCACGGCGATCACCTTCGAGCCGCTGGTGGTTCCATTCGACAGCGACCCTGCGCTGGTGGTGAAAAAGATCCCAGCACCGGTGGCTACGCCGGCCGATTGTCCGGGACTTAGCGTTACCGTCAGCGCGTGCGGCAGAGTCGTGCCTGCGCCGCCGGTTTGCCCGTCCCCGCTGGTTTTGGCCAGGCTTGCAGCCGGATTGCCCACTACGATCCATCCGCCCTCGGTCTGCGTGGCCGTGCCGTCGTTTCCGGTCACGGTGAAATGGCAGAAGCCGGGCGTGCCCGGAGCGTTCACAGTGATCGTTCCCGATTGCGTGGGAGTGATGGTTGCGTTGGTCAGCGCGATGCTGCCGCCGGTGCAGGTTGTGGCTCCTTCGAAGCTGTCGAACACCGCCGACGACAACGTCACATTCGCGCCGCCGCTGGTGATGATGGGCTGCAGAGTGACGGTGCCGCTGGATGAAACCATGATCGTGTCGGGATTCAAATCCCAATTGGAGACCGGCGCAGTCGCCTGACTGCCTGTAATCACCAGCAAAGTCGCACTGTATGGGGCAAACGTCTGCGATGCCGACCAGGCTTGCGAGGAGGAAGTTGCGATCGCCGTCGGTGCCGCTGCCGACAGGCTGTAGCTCACAAATGAAGCTGGAGTGAAGCCATTCAACGCGAACTGCACTTGCGTGGAGTTCTGCGGATCTTTGTTCAGCACCATCAACGTCATGGTCGTGCCGGAGGAATTGAGCGCGGCATAACTGCTGAACAGGTTGGGACTGCCGGTGTTGGTATTCGATACCGAGGTGGTTGCGAAACCGTGATGCGCGCCATCGTAGTTGGTGTAGAGCTTCAGGGCCAGATAATTGGGGTTGGCCGGCAATGGGGCAACCCAGCGCGTGGCCAGAGATAAGCGCTCGCGTCCGAGGATGCCGTAGGCATCGGCGTCGCCCAGCGCGGTCGAGAAATCGGACTCGCCGGCAAAAGCAGCGCTCCACTCGGTGAAGCTTAACGGCGTGCCGGGATAAATCATGTTGGCAATGGCCCGCATGCGCGGAATGCGGAACGGGATGCAGTTGTTCGGCTCCATCGTGGTTGCGTATTGATACTCATTGGCGCATTGATAACTCTGGAAGGTGGGGTCCCAATAATCGCGATAGATGCTGGTCGCCACCGCCTGTAGCTGCGCCTGCGTGTATCCGGAGGTGTTGGGACCGTCAGGATAGGCGTGAATATCGAAGATGTCGAGCGAACGCGCGCCGGAAATCTGATCGTTCCAGTAGGTCTGGTTCAGCCACCAGGGCAGGAAATCGACTCCGCCGTGATCGCCCCGATCGCTGCTATTCGCGCCGTTCCAGTAGAACCACCAGCAGCAGCTTACCGGGCCGAACCGCACCGCCGCCGGATCCCAACCCTTTAGATTGGTCGCCTCCGTGTGATAGACAGTGGCCAACTCGTCGTAGCCGGAGGGATTGGGATGAACATCAACGTGCGTGCCTCCCCAAATGTCGATCTCGTTGTCCATGTCATAAAAATGGCAGGACGTGATCGTGGAATACGGGATTGCACAAGTGGCGTTCGAGGCGTTGAAGGCGCCCGCCAAAGCCGTCGCCCATTGATTTCGATAAACGCTATTGGCCGGGTCGCCCGTCTGCGGTGGTCCGTCGAGCAGCGGGTAGTAGACCCGGTTCAACTGCGTGGCGCTCGCGACCATCGTGGTGGCGCAATCAGACTCCAGATTGATCCCGGCGTCGTTGTTGTATTGGTCGTTATAGAATGCGCCGGTGTTTGGATTAATCACTCCCGGTTTACTGCACGCGCCATCCTGGGAAACCGAAAACACCCAATGGAAATTGTCGCCGCCAGTTCCCTGCTGCGTCGAAACTTCCGGGGTCTGCGCTACCCACGGCAGCATCACCATGGTCATGAGCGGATTGCTGCCCGCCTTCTGCACGTCGCTGATGAACTGGGTAGAAATGGAGTCGGCCGGATTGTTGAGCGCACCGAAATTATAGTCTTCGAAGTAATAATCATTGTCGGCGTTGTCCGTGCCTAATTGCCAGTTGTAGGTAGAAGCCGCGTTGCCTCCCCAGCGCACCACCGGCAATCCGCTGTCGGTGATGGTCGGCGCATCCTGGGGAAATGCTCCTCCGTATACGTAGGGGCTGATAGCGTGGCGGTTAGCCAGCACGTTCACACTCACGCTGACGCTGGTCAGTCCTGAGGGCGTGGCGGAAACCTGGGCGGAAAGCCCGCTGGTTCCGCTGGCGTTGACCGCGGCCACGACGTAATAGTAGGTGGTTCCTGCCGTAACACCGGTGTCCACGTAGCTGGTTGCAGTGGGGCTGGCGACTTTGGTGTATGGGCCGCCGGTAGTCGTGGAGCGCTCGACGTTGTAGCCGGTCGCTCCCGCACTCGCGGTCCACGAAAGGCTGACTTGCTGCGCTCCGGCCGTCGCCATCAAGCCCGTGGGAGCCGACGGCGGAGTCCCGCCGCCACCCCCGCTGCCGCCTGATCCTCCCGAACTGCCTCCGCAGCTCTGCAGGCAGAAGACAGCCAAAATCACCGTTAGCGACGAGCACAAAGAGCGGACGAAACCTGTATTCCAGCGGTGCGCCATAAACGATTATCTTAACGAAAAAGCGCGCTTCCGGAGGCCGAATTCTCCGCCGAGGCGCAATAATCCTTTGATCGGCGCACCACGTGATCAGCACACCGCTCGCGACCAAATGGTTTGCCGCACGATAACGGCGGCAAGAATCCGGGACGGCAAAGTACATCGCTGCATGACCGAGAGAATCTGGTGAGCGCGGCAGGATTCGAACCTGCGACCCATGCCTTAAAAGGGCATTGCTCTGCCAACTGAGCTACGCGCCCACACTCCCGCACGCCTGCCCTAGTATGTTAACAAAAACTTTGCCTTTCCCGTTCATGAAGCTCTTCAGTCTTGAACATCCTGAATTCTTCCTTTCCAGTTGCCGCCACTGCCATTCCAATACCTGACCGCCGAATGGATGGTCGCGCCCAGATAAAACAGGGCTGCCAGCGGCAGAGTCAATGCCCATGCGGGGTTCAGGCGATAGTAGCGCACCATGGTCGAGTACGTGATCGTCATGGCCGCCCAGGCCGCAGCGCCCATAAAAATCGTCAGCCTGCCGCGCGTGAGCAACAACAGTGGAGGCGCCAGATACACGATCATCATGCCCGCAACGGTGCCGAGCAGCAGCAGCCAGGAGTGCTTCAATTGGTTGAAGGCGGTGCGCGAGACCATATGCTCGACGTCCGAGAAGGTTTCGTAACGTCGCAAACTTTGGCTCTGCTCGGTTAGTCTTTGTTCGGCTAAGCTTTGATCGACTAAGCTTTGTTCGGCTAAGCTTTGTTCGGCTAAGCTTTGTTCGGCTAAGCTTTGATCGGCTAAGCCCAGCCACAATCTTCCGCCATGCCGCTTCAGGAGCCGGGCCAGCGCGCAATCATCGATAACGGCGCCGCGAATGGATTCCAGTCCTCCGGCGCGCTCCAGAGTTTCTGCTCTCACCAGCATGCAGCCCCCGGCCGCGCCGGCGGTCGAGCGCCGCTTGTCGCGAATCCAGGCTGGCGGGTAGAGCATGAAAAAGAAATAGACGAAGGCGGGAATGAGCAGTTTTTCCGCCAGACTTTCGCAGTGCAGCTTCACCATGAACGAGACCAGATCGTAAGGGCCTTGCGAAGCGATGCGACCAAGACTCGCTACGGTCTCTGGACCATGCAGCACATCGGCATCCGTGAGCATGAGCCATGCGGGATTCAACCTGCGTGCGTGTTGAATGCCCTGGTGCATCGCCCACACTTTTCCCGTCCAGCCCACCGGCAGAGGCTTGCTCTGAATCACGATCAGCGCATCGGCCTTGCCTGCTTTTTCTGCAGCGCGCCGGACCACGTCTGCCGTGCCGTCTGTACTCTCATCATCCACCAGGACAACGGGCATAGCCACGCTCTGATTCAATAACGATGTGATGACCGGCCCGATCAGTTCTGCCTCATTGCGGGCGGGGACTATGGCCACCACGCCGCCGGAAAGTCTCGGCTGGTCGGTTGTGTTGGAGTGCGCGCTCTTGATGCGCCAGAAGGAACCTCTGGCCAAGGCGAGGCAAGACCAGGTCATGACGGCAAGCACAGCGACGCTTGTGGCAAGCACAGACATTCGGCGTGAGCGCGAGAGTACAACTTGGCTGGTGTCAGATCAAGATGAATCAGGCTTTGGCTTACGCGTTAGGCTGGTTAAGCCGGAGATCCTTCGCTGCGCCTGAAGAACGGCTACGCTCAGGATGACAAGAATTATTATGATGACAAAATTAGTATGACAAAACCTATGATGACAAAATTATTTTGATGACAAAATTGTGCTGAACAAAATTTATGCCGAACAGTCGGACAATCTGCCGACATCGCGTGGCATTGCCTCGGTGAAGGTCATACGGATTCCGTGCTCGGGGCGCAGAATCACCATGGGGCGCGCCTGGATGGTCTGGCCCGGCACCAGGCGGAAATCGTACTTGCGGAGCAGAACACCCAGAATCATGAGCATCTGCAGCATGGCGTAGTTCCCGCCGATACATCCCCGCGGCCCGGCTCCGAAGGGTAAGTGGGCGAAGGGCGTGTGCAGCTTTTCTTTTGCTTTGGAGAAGCGTTCCTGGTCGAAACTCTCGGGGTTCGGCCAGTACTGCGGCGAATGGTGCGCGCCATAGATGAACACGACCACCGTCGATCCCCGGGGAATATTCACGTCTCCAGCACGGTCGTCCGCAAGAGCCATTCGGTCGACCATCCAGAATGGCGGATAAAGGCGCAGCGCCTCCATGATCACCTGGCTCGTAAACTCAAACTTGGAAACATCCGAGTAACTCAGCGGCCGGTCGCCGAGCACGGAATCGAACTCCTCGCGAACGCGCTCGACACAATCCGGATGCGAACTCAGCAGATACAAAAGCCACGATAAAGCGTTCGACGAAGTTTCATGGCCGGCGACCAGTAGTTGCATACTCTCGCTGAGGATCAACTCATCGTCCATGCCATGGCCGTCGCTATAGCGGGCATCCATCAGGATCTGCAACAGATCGTGACCGGGAGCCTCCTTGCGCCGCCGCTGGAGGTATTCGCGCAGCACGCCGAAAGCGCGGGATCGCAACTCCCAGTGCCTGCGCAGTTCGCCGGACACGGCAAACCAGGGATTCAGGTAGGGCTGAATGGTTTGCCGAACCATAAATTCCTGGACGGTCGAGATGGCCAGGCTGATAAGGTCGATGTCTTCGTCTTTCAAGCGCGCGCCAAACAGAGATCTGCCCACCATCGCGAAAGTAAGCTTCATCATGAGCGGGTAGATATCGACCGGGCCGAGCCGGGCTTGCCGATCGAAGTCCCGCAGCGAATCGGTGAGAGAGTCCTGCATGATGGAGGACAGAACTTCGAGTTGCTTGCGCTCAAACCCAGTCTGGATGAGACGCCGCTGCGTCTTCCAGGCTTCGCCCTCGGTGGTGAGCAACCCCTTGCCCAGGAAGTGGCCCATCCGCTTCTTTTGGATCTCAGACTTGTAGTAGTTGTCCGAATTGGTCTTCAGCACATGCTGAATGACCACGGGATTGATGGTGACAATGGCTTCCTTGACGCCGCCAAAATAGAAGCGGAACGTGTCGCCGTGGATGCCCACGTACTTGCTGAGAACCTGCACAGGATTGTGCGCCATGGCGCGCGAATCCTTGAAGGATTGGAAGCGGGAAACGGCGGGGACGCTGTGCGGCAAGCTCACGCCTCGCTATCCAGCCGCTTCAGAAGAGAAACCTGATCGTCGTTTCCCAACTGTTTCAGGAGCAGCAGATGATGTTTGACGGCCTGCGTCATCGTGCGATGTTGCCGGTAGGGAATGCCATATTCCTCGGCAGTCTCCTTGACGATCCGGGTGAGCGCGCCGTAGTGAGTGTGGCAAACAAAAGGGCACAGATGATGGACGATGTGGTGATTGAGGCCGCCTACCAGCCAACCGACCAGCGGGGTCTCGGTCGCGTAGTCTGCGGTGGTGGCGAAGATGTGCTGGATCCAGTTGTCGAACTCGTTGCGGTCCGAGGGAAAGTACGTGCTATCGATGACGTGCGTGGTCTGGAATACCAGGGCCACACTCAAACCGATGATCAAATGGGCGAGCAAAAAAGATACGCCGACCAGCAGAGGCGATTTCCGCAGCAGCACCACCGGCAAAATAAGCATGTAGGTCAGATAGAATGCTTTCCCGGCAAAGAGGATAACGTATTCCCGCACCGGATGCTTCGTGCGTCTCAGATAGTCGTGGGAGGGGAAGAAAAAGCACTCAAAGTCCCTCACGAACACATAGTCGAGAGAAAACATCGCGTACATGAGCAGCGCATAAATATGCTGGAAGCGCTGCAGGCGCGTCCGGGGTTCGTAGGGCGTAAATCGTAAGACGCCGCGTCCGGTGAGCGCGTCGTCTTCGCCGTGGAGATTGATGCAGGAGTGGTGACCGCGATGATGGAGAATACGCCACATGTAGGAGCTGATTCCACAAACATCGAAAACGTAATTCAGCGCTTTGTTCACAGACCGTGTCGAGGAGATGGCGTTGTGATTGCTGTCGTGGGCGATGTTCAGCAAAAGGAATGTTTGTGCGATCGCATTCAACAGGTAGAGGCTGACAAACTTCCATGAATCCGGCCTGAAGGTATAAAGAGCAATCCAACTGCCCGCCAGCACGGCCAGCCCGATCGCGATTTTGACCCACATGGCGACGTCGGCCTTGGGAGAGATGTTGCGGTCGGAAAAGAAATGGTCAAGGCGCCGGCGCAAGACTTTGGGGAATGAAGACTCCGGGGCGGACTCGAAAACCGAGTCCCGCAGCGAGGCCTCCGACGGTACAAGATCTTCAATCTCGGGATTCAGATTAATGGCTGCCTCGTCTCAAACCTTGCCGGCGGTATGGTCGGATCGGGCCGTCGCATCTCCGGCCCGGCTGCCGGGATCGACCAGACCGGCAACGGACGCTATAATTCAAGTACGTCGTCCAGGCGAAGCCAATCCAGCCGCCCAGGCACCGCCTCCGGCGCAAGCGTTATCAATTAGCGTTAGAAATCAATGCTAGCTCGAAAACTTAAGGAAGATCAAGGGAATTTCGGTAGTGGTGCGTTGGCCGGAACCATCGTTGAATCCCGATGGTAACTCCACCGCTCCCCAGAGCGTAAATTCCTCCCCAAGGGTGGCAAATCTCTGTTACTATCGTCGGCTCAGTCAAATGCAAAGAAGACGCGTTGTGCCGGGCGATCCGACGTCGGGCGGGGCTTGTCCTTACCCCAGACTCCAGCAAGAGAACACATGGTCTAGAATGACTGTGGCTTTGTTCTCGAAGTCGGTCTTACCCCCGGGTGCACGGGGGCGTAGCGAGACTTTGGTTTTAGTGCGGAATCTTGTTATCAACACAGGAGGTTAACGATTGGCGGCGCCACCGCCATGAGTCCCGGTCCGATCTATGATCGATTCGATTTTAAACAAGCTGGATAGTTTAGGAAATCAGCACCCACACAGGCTTCTGTACTCGTACATTGACGTCAACGGCCATCCCGTTGGGGGCTACACCTATGAGTCGTTCCTCCACCGGACGAAGGTGATTGCCGGACACTTGCGCCAGGAGCTCGGGTTCAAGTCGCAGGACCGTCTTCTGCTCGCCTACCCGCCTGGGCTGGAAATGATTTGCGCGTTCTTTGGCTGCGTCCGGGCGGGATTGATTCCCGTTCCCGTGTATCCCCCCAGTTCTCGTGGATTCCAGGGCGCTCTGTACAAAATGGTCCACATCGCCAAGGATTGCCAGGCGGCGGGGATTTTAACCAGCAAGGATTATCTGGGATCGCTGAAGACCAATCTTGCCCGAAGCGGAGTCTCGTCCTGCGGTGTCGACGTCGACTATGTTTCCGGCCTGCGCTGGGTTGTGACGGAAGATTTCGTCGATCGGGTTCCGAACGAGAATTTCAACGGCTCTTCCAGCAACGGTTCCAGCAACGGCGCTCCCAAGATTCTGTTTCTCCAGTACACGTCGGGGTCGACACGAGATCCTAAAGGCGTGATGGTTACGCACGAAAACATATTGCACAACTGCCCGCTGGTGATCGACCATGACGCGCCGGTAGTCGTCTCCTGGCTGCCGCAATATCACGACATGGGGTTGATTGGGTGCTACCTGTATCCGGCGCTCACCGGGGGGACGACCTACGGCTTCGCTCCCAACGATTTCATTCAGCGCCCGGCCTTGTGGTTCGATGCGATCAAGACGTATGGGGCCAGCGCCTCAGCCGCGCCCAATTTCGCTTACGACTACTGCCTGCGCGCGGGGCGGCTTTCAAAGGAGAGTCTGGAGGGCTGCGATCTTAGCTCGCTGCGCCTGCTGATGGTTGCCGCCGAACCCGTTAAGCCGGATACCTATACGCGCTTTCTGCAGGCCTTTCAGCCGCATGGTCTTAAGTCGGAAAGTTTTTTTGTGGCGTACGGGCTGGCGGAGAATACTCTGGCGGTTTCGCTGCGCGGCCGCAACATTATTTCCGTTAACAAGAACGCCGTCGCACTGGGCAAAGCCCGCATGACCACGGAAGTATCCGAGATCGGCGCGGCCACCCAGATTGTCAGTTGCGGAACCCCGCTGCCGGGCTTGACGGTAAAGATCGTGGATCCGGAGAAGCACCTGGCTCTGGAGGCGGATCGAATCGGCGAGATTTGGATCGCCGGGGGGAGCAAGTGCCCCGGGTTCTGGAACAATCCGGAACTGACGCTGAAGCTCTTTCACGCCCGCCTGGTGGATGACAGCCCCTATGACGATGGCTACCTTCGGACCGGGGATATGGGGTTCATCCACGAGGGCGAACTGTTCGTCTGCGGCCGTATCAAGGACATGATTATTCTGCGCGGACAGAACTACTATCCGCAGGATATCGAGGCCGTGGTGGAGAAGGCGTCGGGCCTGATCCGCAGTAATTGCGTGGCCGCCTTCCAGATTAACGAAGACAGCGAGCCGGCGCTGGCCATCGTCGCCGAGGTGAAAAATCCGAAAGCGCTTCCCGATGCGCTGAAGATTGCGGCCGCTGTCCGCAATTATCTCAACGTGGAAGTGGCGCTGATTTCTTTTATCGCACCCCGTGCCATACCGAGAACCAGTTCGGGCAAGATCATGCGGCATAAAACCAAGCACATGTGGCTGCAGGGTCAATTTACCGTTCTATCGGAGTTTTCCCGGGAAAAGGATGCTGAATCCTCCAACGGAGATGCGGTGGGCCAGTCGCCGTTCGACGTATTGAAAGCCCGTTACAACCTGACCGGCAATGAATCGTACAACCTGGTCGAAGCCGGGCTCGATTCCATGGATCTGGTTGTGTTCATGCACGAGATCAAGGAACTCTTAAAAGATAAAGACGCCGACCTGCTGGCCAGGCAGGTGGATATTGGCCTGATTCAGCGGGTGAGTGTGGCCGAGTTGTTTCGACTGGCCGAACAGTTGGAGCATGCTCCGGAAGAAGCGCTGGTTCCGCTGCGGCAGTCCCTGGCGGCTTTCCGTGAGGAGCAGCGCGTGGCCGAGCAGCGGATGATGACGAACGACCGGAAGCTCATCTTCGAGCCCCCGGCGCCTTCGGTATTGCCCCCAACGCCGGTTCCGGACCATGTTTCGCCAAAGAACGTTCTGCTCACCGGCGGCACGGGCTTCATCGGGCCGTTTCTGGTGAAGAGTCTGCTGGAACAAACGCATGCCAAGATCCACATTCTGGTGAGGTCTTCCGACGAGGTTCAGGGCAAGCAGAGACTGCGCGCGGCAATGGAATCGATGGGGTCGTGCCCGGTAGATCTGATGCAGATGTTTGAGAGCCGCGTGGTCCCGGTTTGCGGAGATCTTGGCCAGAAAGATCTGGCCTTGACGCGAGAGTCGTGGGATTTCCTGGCCAATGAAATCGATACCGTGTTCCACAACGGCGCAACCGTAAACTACCTGCTCAACTACGACCGGATGCGGGACGCAAATGTATTGGGAACGAATGAGATCCTGAGACTGTCATTCGAAGGACGGGCCAAGAGCTTCAACTACGTCTCGACCACTTTCATCTTTGGCTGGGCGGTGAAGAAAGTTCTGTACGAGACCGACTTCAACGAGAACATGGAACTGCTCGACTTTGGCTATAGCCAGTCCAAGTGGGTATCGGAGCAAGTGGTGATGGATGCGCGCCGCCATGGGCTGCCGGCGCGGATCTTCCGGCCCGCTCTGGTCAGTCCCTCGATTACGGGCGGAGGCAACAACTTCGACATCGCCGTCCGTTTAGTGGCATTCATGGTGAATCACGGTATTGGAGTCGATGCTCTGAACCAGGTCAGTTTCGTTCCTGCGGACATCACTGCCAACAATATTGTCGCGATCTCCACGACTCCCGGCACGGAGAATAAGACATATCACGTAGTGCGAGACGATTACGCGAACATGCTGGACATTACCGGCCTGATCACGAAAGCGACCGGCCGGCAATTCGAAATCTTCAGTCTTCCCGAATTCGTTCCCGAGCTGATCCGGAGATGCAGGAAAGAAGATCTCCTGTTCCCACTGCTGGACTTTCTGGTGAACTCCGTGGACAACATCTCATCGATGGAGTTCAAGCGCTACGACAGTACCAGCTATCAAGCGGCTCGGAATGCCTCTACCTTTGGCAAACAGGATCCGTCACTCGAAGACACCGTTAACGGAATCCTGAAATTCATGCAGCGCAAGGGAATCATTTCGGTTGCGACGCGCGAGTTCAGCGCCGTGGGTAGCTTGCCGGTAGGGAGTTCCTCCGCGGGCGCAGCGGGCGTGGCGCAGCGATAGTCAGTGTTTCCGAAACAGCAGAGCCTCTTTTATTTGCTGACCGGTTTCCAGCGTGCCAGTGGTGGTGAGCTTCATCTCGGCTCCATCGACGGCAACCACCCACCGATCCCTTTGAGTGATCTGATTGTCTCGCCGGTAAATCGAATCGACCGTGTGGGCGTCCACCAGTTGTAGAGTCACGGTATCGTTGCCCGAGTTTTTCAGATCGTATTCTTTCCCGTCAAAGCGGGCGGCATAGTTGAAGTCGCCGGAGAAGCGGACCCCATCTTTCCCGTCCGACTCGATCGTGAGCGCCATGCCTTGCCGCAGTCGAGTCTTACTCAGGTCCTCGGTCCACACCCCGGCGAATAGGTCCGTGGCCGACTTCGTTCCCCCGGTGCGCGTCCACACTGAGATCTTGTCGGGACGTCCGGGCTGCGCAGTCGTGCTCGTCAACTCATTACCATCGCGCGAAATTTTGTCGTGAATCGTGGTCACGACGACTCCATCCTTTTTTTGTATGACTGCGACTTGATGCTTATCGATCCTCTGCAGATCGATCTGATTAAATGCCGGATTGCCTTGTACGGGCGATTCATGGCCGTCCAGCTTCGCCGTAAAATCTGCGTGGTTTTCGCCCGAAATCACTACGTGAACCGCACCGTGGAGAGACGTGATGGAAAGTTTATTGGGAGGATCCAGAGAAGACTCCGCCGAGACCAGCGTCCAGGAACCGATGCGGGGGTCTGCGCTACCAAGTTGAATGGCGGCAAGCAGCCCGAGCAATGCGAGTTTGAGCAATAGCCCTCCTGGAACGCGAGAATTCTTCCCAGCTACTACAATAATACGATCCCGTGCGGAATGCGAATCCCTCTGCGCCGCTTGGCCGGAAACTGGCATCGAAGTGGGACCTGATCCGGAAATCCGAACCAGGCTGTGTGCGGGGTGAGAATCTCCTAACAGTAACGGTTTTGAGTAGTGGGCTAATTCCGTGTTGCTGATCTTTCCGCCGATCCTCTAGGATTTTGAACTGACGGGATTTTGAACTGACGGGATTTCGAATTACGACAAGCAAAGCCAAGAGGAGCGAGCCCAACACCCGATTTTGCGCAGAATTATGAACTTCTTGAATGTTCGCCGATTCTGGCTGGCCGGGGTAGTCCTTATCGCCGTACTTGCGCTCCTTCCATTTTCCTTTCACGCCGAGCGCCATCTTGAAACCGCAACCCGCATTGAAGGCAGCGAAGCGGGAAAATTCCCGCAGGAACTGGACACTCGCTTTCATTCGCCATTCGTCGACCGCGTAGTCCTGGTGATTCAGGGAATCCCACCCGCCGATTCGCCGGAAGGCGCGCAGGTATTGGGGACGATTGAAGAGAGACTGCAAAAGGAACCCGGCGTCTCCGGAGTCGTTTCCCATCTCGATTTCCGCGATCCGATCTTCCTGGGCAAGGGCGGAGGAACTTTTATTGTGATCGGACTCGACTCGACCCAGGGGCCCGTGGAGTCGCTCGTCCCTAAGCTGCACGATCTGGAGAACTCCCTGCAAAACGAACTGCGGGGCCGCTATCCGGCGATAAACCTCGAACTCACGGGAGAGACGCCGCTTAACTTCGACATTCGGAAATCCAGCGCCGACGATGTGCGGCACGCCGAGAGTCTCGTGATTCCCGGCACGCTGGCGCTGCTGGTGATCGCTTTCGGAAGCGTGGTCGCGGCCTTGATTCCACTAGCTGTGGGTCAGCTTGCCATCGCGACCACCCTGGCGATCGCCGGGTTCCTGGCCATGCGCTGGCACTTGTCCATCCTGGTTCAGAATCTGTCGACCATGCTTGGCCTGGGGTTGGGAATCGACTATGCGCTGCTGATGGTCAGCCGCTTCCGCGAGGCGACTCAGACCGAACCAGACGGATTCAAATGCTCGTCTATCGCGGCGCATCAGGCAGGCCGCACGCTGGTGATTTCAGCCTCGACGGTGGCCATTGGATTTCTCGCGCTCTTGACGGTCCCCATCAGCGAAATTCGTTCCATCGGTTTAGCCGGATTTCTGGTAGCGGCAACGAGTGTGTTGCTCTCCGTCACCATTGTTCCGGCGTTGCTGGCAGCTCTCGGTCCACGCATCAATGCCGGTCAGGTGCCGTTCCTTGCACGCCTAGATACGGGCCGGGCCGCCCGGACGGAAGACCGCTGGAGACGATGGGGAAAAGCGGTGGTTGCGCATCCCTGGCTTGCCATCCTTCTGGCGGGCGTACCTTTGCTTCTGCTGGCCGCGCAAGCAGCGCGGCTCGACACCAACGTTCCTCGGGGCGACTGGCTGCCGTCGCAAGCGGAATCGGTGCGCGCGCTGCACTCCCTGGAAAAAATGGATCGCGTTGGCATGGTCTACTCGCTGCGCGTGATTCTCGAGCTCCCGACCGATTCCATTGCGCAAACCGACGCCGGCTGGAATGCGCTCGATCGCTTCAGCAAGCGGATCGCCGGCGACCCTCGTTCCTACAAAGTAATTTCGCTGACGACAATTGCAGAGAGCAACCGGGATCAACTGAGCAATATTCCGCGCGACTCGCGTCGAGCATTTCTGAGTCGCGACGGGCGCGCGGCGCTGCTGGAAGTTTCGCCCGCCACGTCCGTTACCCTGAACGATCAAGTGACATGGGTGCGGGAACTGCGAAAGGAGGGCGCGGTACTTCTCACGGGAGTGCCCGGCGCCACGCTGCGCATTGGAGGCATCGCTGCGCTGATTGCCGATTATCAGACCATCGTCAGGGAAAAATTCACTTCGGTATTGGCGCTGGTCGTCGGAGGCACGCTGCTGGCGCTGCTTGCCGGGTTCCGCTCGCTGTTCGCTGCGGTGAAGGCCATCGCTCTGAACTTGCTATCGGTTGCGGCCTCCTTTGGCGCGTTAGTTCTGGTGTTTCAGGAGGGACACGGAATCAGATTGTTCGGGGTTGCCGCGGGAACGGGCAGCATATTTCCCATTGTGCCAATAGTGGCCTTCGCCATCGTCTTTGGACTGAGCATGGATTACGAAGTGTTCCTGGTGGCGCGCGTCCTCGAAGCGCGGAGAAGCGGGCTGAGTGAGTTGGAGGCGATCCCTGAGGGAGTCGCCAGAACCGCAGGACTGATCACCAGCGCTGCCGCGATCATGATCGTCGTATTCGCGGCATTCACTTTCGGACACTTCCTGGTGATTAAGATGCTCGGATTTACGCTGGCGGTGGCGGTATTAATTGACGCAACCCTGGTTCGCATTGTGATTGGACCGGCGCTGCTTCGCGTGGCCGGCGATTGGAACTGGTGGCCAGGAGGGCTCCCCGCTCGCAGTGCACCCGTGATCGCCAGCGACAAATGAGGTTGCCATGGATATTCGATCCCTGCAGAAGCCGTTGAAAGACCAATATCGCAGTGACCCAGATTCCTCAAGAATCACACTGCGGGCAAAGGGTGGACAGACCGAGGTGCCCATGGCATGCTCCATCGACATTGGACGTGCCCTCTACGAAGCCGAGGCCCACAAGGGTGTCGGAGGCGCTGGCGCCGGCGCTTGTTCCGGTGACCTTTTGCTTGGGGCGTTGGCGGCTTGTGCCCAGATTACCTGCCAGATGGTGGCAGCCGCTATGGGCATACCGACGGAACGCATTGAGGTCACGGTGGAGGGAGACTTGGATCTCCGCGGCACCCTCGGCATATCAAAAGACGTCCCGGTAGGCTTTGAACGTATTCATCTTCATTTTGATGTTGCCGCGCCTAAGGCATCACCGGAACAATTGAGCGCGTTGCAGGAGAAAACCGAACAGTATTGCGTGGTCATGCAGACGTTAATGCGGCCGCCGAGTCTGCAGACCAAGTGGGCGATTGCTCAGACGAAGTAGCTTGCCCGCCCGCTTCGCGCACGCGATCTCTTACTTCCTCAGGGATCGGCATGCCGTGCGCTTCTTTGACCTGAATCGGAAGTTCAACCGCGGCGCAACCTGACTCGCCACGTGTTGGCTGTCAGAAGACAGGTCTACCCTTCAGTCTGATAGCCAGTTCTGAATGCCAGAAACCTTACTTGCGATTGCTGAATCGAGGCAATAGTCGAAAAAGACTAGAGATGCTTTCAGGCAGTCCGTGTACCATCTGACTCTTCACTGAGACGGTGCGGGAGTGTTGCCGTTTGGAAAGAAAACGTGAACTTGGCTCCTCACCCTCAAGACCCAAATACCATGCAACCCGCTGAAACAACCTCCGAGCTCACTGAATTCGATTTTGGTTATTACGGCTGGCGCGTGGTGCTGGCGGCGTGTCTCGGCGTGATGGCGGGATTTGGCTCGTTATTCGTTTATACGTTTTCAGTTTTTGTGAAGCCGCTGGCTGCCGAATTCGGCTGGAGCCGCGAGGCCATCTCCAGCGGCTTCGCCATCGCCGCCGTCACGTTGGGCCTCGTTTCTCCATTGCTGGGCCGGTGGATTGATCGCTTTGGCCCGCGCCGCATCATTCTTGTCTGCATCACCGTATACGCGTGCGCCATCGCCTCGTTGTCGTTGTTGCGCTCCGGAGTGTGGCAGTTTTATCTGACTTGTTTCGTGCTGGGCGTTGTCGGGAACGGCGCTGCTCATCTGGCTTTTTCGCGATCGATATCCACCTGGTTTCAGCGGCGCCTGGGAACGGCGTTCGCCTTGGTGATGGTCGGAGCGGGATTAGGCGCCATGATTTTACCGGTAGTCGCTCAATCGATTATCAGCCGGTCGGGCTGGCGCGCGGCGTATGCGTCGCTCGGCGGTCTGGCATTGTTACTCGGTTTGCCTCTCAGTTGGCGCTACATCCGCGACCGCGGAGTTATCGGCAGCAAGGCCGCTCCGGTCGCTCATTCCGGAATGACATGGCAGCAGGGACTGCGTTCTTTCGCCTTCTGGATTATTGCCGCCATTCTTTTTGTAAGTTCGATCAGCATGAACGGAGCGATCACTCACCTCTCCGCATTATTGACCGATCGAGGTCTTACGCCCGGAAAAGCCGCGCTATGCGCCTCCGTACTCGGTGGGTCGAGTCTGCTCGGCAGGGTTGTGGTGGGATGGCTGTTGGACCGATTCTTCGGACCTCGGGTTGCGCTGGTAATCAACCTCGTTACAGCGCTAGGCATTTTTCTGCTCGCTCGGGCGACTAGTTTTCCCGCGGGATGCCTGGCTGCTGCGCTGATTGGTGTCGGCGCCGGAGGCGAAGCCGCCACCACACCGTACCTGCTGACGCGTTATTTTGGACTGCGCGCTTTCTCCACGCTTTACGGTCTCACCTGGACGTTTTATGCGGCTGCGGGAGCCATTGGTCCGGTAATACTGGGACGCGCATTCGATGCGACCGGATCCTACGCTTCTTTGCTGACTCTTCTCGCCGCGGCGCTGGGACTGGCGGCCGCGACCAACCTCCTGCTTCCCCGCTATTCGGATTCGTTGGTGACTGAGGGTTCCTGAGCGCAGATTTCCGATTTGCAAACGCTTTCGACTGTACTCACAACGGTCACCTCGGAACCCTCCTCGAATCGGAGCCCTGGTCGCGCCAACTCCCGGCAGCAGGAATTTGCCTCTTGACCTTTCTGGGCGATTTGTTCTATCTTGCAAAAGAAATGAAGCCAGGAGAACTTCTCGGATCGCTGGAGCACATCATCCTGCTCGCCCTGGTGCGCCTGGATGGTACGGCTCATGGAATGATCGTGCGCCGCGAGATTGAAGAACGTACCGGACGCAACATTTCTATCGGCGCCGTCTACGCGACTCTGGAGCGGCTCCAAACAAAAGGGTATGTCAGTTCGTTTACTGGCGATCCCACGCCGCAGCGCGGGGGCCGCGCCAAACGACTGTTTCGCGTGGAAGCAACCGGGCAACGGGCGCTGCAAGTTTCCGAGCAAACCATTCGCAGCATGACCGCAGGTTTGAAAGACCACTGGGGGACGATATGAGGCACAGTTCGCCGCCCGCATTCGGCTGCTGGTTTCTCGAACTCGTTCTGCCGGGGCCTTATCGAGAGGCCATACTAGGCGACCTGATCGAGGAATACACGCTGCGCATCGAATCCATGTCACGATTCACTGCGTCCCGTTGGTTTTGGAGTCAAGCCTGCCGTTCCGTACCGCCCACCCTCTGGTCCGCGCTTCGCAGCCGCGAGTGCCTCATCAGCATGAGCGCCGCCGTGGGGGCGTACGTCCTCATGCGAATCCTGGAGTTTGTTGCGAACCGGTTGATCTCGAAATTGGTTCCTGCGGATCCGGCGACGCATGTCGTCCTGGCGCCGATCGTGTTTCTCACGGCAACCGCAATCGCCGGTGTCATAGCTGCGCGAATCCGCCGGGGTGCAACGATTTTCCTGGCGCTGATGGTAATGGTGACGGTCGCCGTTGCGATCGAGCTAAAGGTTTGCACCATACCGGTGCCGTGGTGGTATGAGTTTGGCTTTCTTACACTCGGGCCTTTGGCGGTGATCATCACGCCGAAGTTGTTTGCGCGCTTGAAGCAACACCGAGCGGCCACGTAAATGGATGGATCGTACTATCGGTCTTGTCGCGGAATAAGAGGTCCCCGCAGAAAGGTAACTATGAAAACCAACTTTTGGAAATTGAACCTTTGGACCGTTTTCGGCATTGGCCTGGTTTGCTTCGCCGCCGGATCGCTGGCAACTTTCAGACTGGCCCGGCTACAACAAGTGAAGGCCGACAGCAATCGCGTCTTCGAGCTTCGTATTTATCACGCTGTTCCCGGCAAACTGCCGGCACTGGAGTCGCGGTTTCGCGACACGACTTCAAAGCTCATGGCCAAACACGATCTGAAGGTTGTGGGCGACTGGATCCCCGAGGGTGCTCCCGCCTGGGACAACACGTTCGTCGATATCGTGGTTCATTCCAGCCGGGAGGAAGCGAAAAAGAACTGGGACGCGATGATGGCCGATCCCGAGTTTCAGGAAGTGTTGAAATCCGAGCAGGCCAACAAGACGGTTGAAAAAGTAGACACGACGTACATGCGTCCGACGGATTTTTCACCCCTAAAGTAGCGCCGGCTCCGCTACGGGCGCGTCAGGAAGATCGGCAGCCCCAGCTTGTGGTCGTACTTGGGGCGGCAACGCTCAATGTTATACATCGACGCGATATCCACCTTGCGCGGACCGAGCTTGGGATCGGGGATGGGCACAATGGCGTAGCGGCCTTCATTGATTGCCGTCATCACGCCGGACTTCCCTTCCTCCAGCGCGTCCATGGCCATGCCGGCGTAGGTAAAAGCCACCAGGCGGTCGACAAAGTCGGGGCTGCCGGAGCGCAGGTCATACGTCAGATCACTGACGACGGTCTCTTCGCCGGTGGTCCGCTTGATCTCATCGCTCAGGTCTTCGGCAACGCTCATTTTCTTGCGATGGCCGAAGGCGTCCGGTTCTCCATATTCCTTGACCGTGTAGCCCTGCCACTCGGCGCCCTCGGAGAGGACCACCAGCGAATAATAGCTCGAGTTGTTGCGCTTGTCCTGAACGAGCAAATCGATGAGGCGCTTGACATCCACCTTGTACTCGGGAATGCAGCAGCGGATTGCGGTCACGAACGCCGTGTAGAGGGCTGTGTAGCCCGCATCGCGGCCAAACACGCGGAAGATGCCAATACGCTCGTGCGAGCCGACGGTGGTGCGTTGGCGGTCGATGGCGTCCATGGCGCGCGTAATTGCGGTCGAAAAGCCGATGCAATATTCGGTGTTGCGGACGTCGTTGTCCATGGTCTTGGGCACCGCGATCACCTTCATGCCCTTGCGATCGAGTTCCGAAGCGTAACTCAGCGTGTCGTCGCCACCGATCGCGATGAGATAGTCGAAACCGAGCCTTTCGATGTTCTTCAGCACGGCCGGAGTCACGTCGAAAACCGTGCTGGTCACGCCATTCTTGGTGGATTCTTTGGCTTCGAAACTCTGGCCCTGCAGCACGGGAGGAACCTGCTTCATCTTGGTGGGATTGGTGCGCGACGTGTGCAGAAAAGTTCCCCCGGTGCGGTCGATGTTGCGCGTGTTCTCACGGTCCAGGGGCAGGATGTAGCGCTCCCTGCTGGCCGGATCATTCAGGTCGACGTGGGTCAACCCCTCCCAACCGCGACGAATACCGATGACTTCGCAACCGATTTCCGCGCCTCGATACACCACCGACTTGATCACCGCATTGAGTCCGGGGACATCGCCGCCCCCGGTAAGGATCCCGACACGCTTCATCGCCATTGATGACTCCTTGATCGTTTGTGAAGCCGCCGTGAGGGAAGCTCAAGAATTGACGTGAACTCCTGACTTAATTCTTGTCACGGTCGAAAATCGATTTTATCGATTGCGAGGCTGATGTTCCAAGAGCAGTGACACCATTTGTGAAATAGCCGAGGTCGAGAGCGGGCAGCGCTCCATTTCTGCACACGCCCAAAAACACGAAGGCCGCCTTGGCAGGCGGCCTCGTGACCTCTGTCGTACGCTTAGTTCGCCGGGTGGAAGTTGATCACGCCGAAGTATCCGTTGGTGTCGTTCGGACCCGCGGTGTAGAAAAGCTGGTTGGTCTTGCCGTTCGCCGTCGTTCCGCCGCCGAACTCGATTCCCCAAATCCCGCTCATGGAAAGGGCTTTGCCGGAGGAACTCTTGAGCGCGCCCAGCGACTTGCCGGTGGTGACGTTATAGCCGACGACGGTGCCCTGGTTGCTGTTGTTCGAGACCAGCAGCGCTCCGCTAAACGTGCCGAAATTCTTCGCCGGAGCCAGCGCGACTCCCCAGGGCTGATTCAGCGGCGCACCCGAGGCGAAGCGTTTCAGGAACACGCCGGCTTCGGTGAACGTATCGATGTATCCGCCCGGACCGCCGTTGGTGGCGGCAAAGGTGACATAGAGGGTTTCGTTAATGTCCTGAATGCCGAACACCGAAAACCCTGCCGGGATGGTGGCATCGGTGAACGAACCAGTGAGCTCGAAATTGCCGTTATACATGTCGACTTTGTTGTTGGCATCGTCGGCGGCATAGAGCGTGTTGCCGCTGGCATGACTAGTGATCGCCAATCCCGTGTACGACGCGCCTGCGGTCGTGACCGCAATCAGCGTGGTGCTGGGTTCGAAATCGGACCAGCCCTGGATGGTGCCATCCAGCGTGTCGAACAGGAATGCCGACACCCAGCTGTCGATGGCAAATTCGGAAGAGCCGTTGTAGACCATCCCGGTGGGCGAACCTGGGACCTTGCCGGAGGCCGGCGGTACGACCACCTGCAGCGACTGCGGCTCGCCCGTTCCCGAGTACAGGGTGGACCATCCGCTGAGTTCATCGCTGACCCAGAAAGCTCCGCCTGGCGCGTAAGCCATGCCCCAGGGATTCTCCAGCAGCGTATCGGTGTATTTTGCTTTGCCTGTCAGATTCGAGGTCAGGTTGGTGGAAGAATAGTATTGGGTGGTGGATTGGGTCTGAGCAATGGCCGCGCCCGAGAACGCAAGCGCTAGCCCGCAGCAGGCGATAAGAGTTGCAATGCGACGAACGGAACTCCGCATGGGAGATTCTCCTTTGTAGTCAATGTTTGTTTCGAAGTGATCGATAAACGTGATTCGCTGAACGTTTTCTGGCTAAAATCTGCTCTCGCTAAAACCTTTTCGTTGAGGCTTTTTCGTTAGAACCTGGAGTTGGCGATTGCCTCGGTGGCCGGCACAGTGTCCGACCCGCCCCGCCACGAATACTAGTGCGTTTGCCGATCCCGGCTTGTCACGGCTTTGTCACCAATTTGCACATTTCCTGTCGGGCGCTGGTGGCCCCGAAAGCCAAAAAAGGCCGCCTTTGGCAAGGCGGCCCTGGCTTGATCCCAAACGCTCAGCTCTACTTCACCACCGTGATCTTCCCGAAAGTTCCCGCCAGATTGTCGCTTGGACCGGCGGTAAAGAACAGGGCGTTGGTGGCGCCGCTCTTGGAATTCCCGCCGCCAAATTCAATTCCCCACAACTGGTCGATCTTGATGGCTTTTCCGCTGCTGTCTTCCAGAGTCCCTACGAGTTCTCCCGTAACCAGGTTGTAGCCGTGAATCTTCGAACTCTTGTTACTGTTATCGGCGACCAACAGGGTGTTGCTCAGGGTGCCGAAATTCTTCGGCGCAATGGCAAGTCCCCAGGGCTGATTCAGGGGAGATCCCGAGGTCAGCCGGTTGATGAAAGTTCCGCTTTCGCTGTAGGTGTCGACGTAACCGCCGGAACCTCCCCATTGGCTGGCAAAGGTCACATAAAGCAGTCCGTCAAAATCCTGGACGTTGAACACCGCGAATCCGGCCGGAACGGTGGAGTCGGTGAACGAACCGATCAGGTTGAAGCTGGCGTCATACATGTCCACCAGGTTGTTCGCATTGTCGGCCGCGAACAGCGTGTTGCCCGACGTGTAGCTGGTGATCGCCAGGCCGGTGTACACGGCGGTGGAATTGCTCACGGCAATAATCGCGTCGTTCAGATTGGACTGCGGAGCCCATCCGCTGATGGTGCCGTCGAGCGTGGCAAACAAGAAGATCGAGGGCCAGCCTTCCACGTCAAAATCCTGCGAGCCGTTGTAAACAATTCCGGTGGGCGATCCGGTGCCGGAACCGCTGGCCGAAGGAACGGTCACCTCCAACCCCTCCTTCACGCCCGTGTGGGTATACAGCGTGGACCAGCCGGAGCCTTCGTCGCTAACCCAGAACGGTCCGCCGGGACCGTAGGCCAGACCCCACGCGTTCACCAGCAGCGGATCCGTATGCTTGGCCTGCCCGACCTGATTCGAAACCAGATTTGTGAGTTGATATTGCGCCATGGCCGCGCTGGCCGCCGACATCAGCGCTGCGCCCAGAACGATTGTGAGAAGATTCATCCGCCGCCGCATGTGCATTCTCCTTTTGCGCCGGCATCGTGGCAGGGGCAATGGCAGGGCCGCGTGATGCGACCGCCGCCGTACGCTCACCGGCATTCATCGCAAGGGTAGGCCAGCGCGAGGCTGAAAATGTCAGCGCCATGTCACCAGTTTGCACAATTCCTGTTGGAGACCTCGGACCTTCGACCTCAGACCTTGGGAACACCGGTGGATGCCTTCCAGCTTCTGACAGCCGGGGGCGATTCGAACGTCCGAGCCGAACGCCAAAGGTCCGAGGTCTGAGGTCCGAGGTCCGAGGTCTGACCCGTTGCTGAGGCGAAGAAACGGCCAAGGGTGCTGTACGTACACCGTTGTAGTCATAATGAGTAAATGTACAATGACGTACATATATTTACGTACATTGTTGCCGCGAATTCCCATTTTGGGACAGAAAAAATACCCCTTCGCGCCAGGGGAAGCGGAAAAGCCGGTCCGGTCGATTTTTAAAATGCCCATTGCTGGGCCAACAATGGCCCGTAGAGCGACGCGGACGACCCGACCGCCCCCTCCCCACACAGACGCTCCAAAAACTCGCCAGAACGCGTTTAAACGCGTTTTTACCAAGAATCAACAACTTCCACCAACTTTCAACGACTTACACCAACTTTCAACGACTTAGCGAGAGGGGCAAGTTTCAAGGTTTCAAGGTTTCGAGGAACAGGTTTCAAGGTTTCGGATTTTCAAGAGTTCGGACACGGGAGAGAATTTTGATTGTTGATTGAAAACCGCCGCGCAGCCTTCCGGCGATGTGCGCTCAATTCGCTCCCATTCTTGAAGGCTGGCAGTAATGGTTTGTAAGAATTTGTAAGACTTTTTGCAGTTGAAGAAAGTTAACAACTTTTACTTCTCATTGCAAAATCTTTACGCAAGTTGAAACGTCCCGCGGATAGACTCAGGCGAAAGCTCGTTGTCCGGTCGAGGGTTCGCGCTGGATGGCAACAGCGGCAAGTGCAGTCTTTGAGCGCGCAGGGTTTTCGTTATTCGAAGCGGCAAGTGCGGAAACGCAAAAGGAAAAAGCAAAACAGCAGAGGAGCACGATAAGCCATGTCCGACTTGGCAGACAAGACTGATCGCCAGAAGGGGCAAGAATCAGCGACGAGCCAGCAGGCGCGCCGCCGTATCCCCACGTGGGCATGGCTTGTTTGTACTGTTGCCGTCGTGGCTCTTTGGTTTTTTTTCCGGCATGCTCCCGCGAAAGCCGCGGGGAAACCCTCCGTCTCTCAACGAAGTGTTCCTGTTGCTGCCGCAACTGCCCGCACCGGCGACATTGGAGTTTACATCGATGCGCTTGGAACCGTGACGCCGGTCTATACCGTGAGCGTGACCAGCCGCGTGCAGGGACAAATCATGAGCGTGAACTATCGCGAAGGGCAGATGGTTCACAAAGGCGATTCTCTAGTGGAAATCGATACGCGGCCCTACGAGGCGGCATTGACGCAAACCACGGGACAACTCGCCCATGATCAAGCCGTGCTCAATGAAGCTCGCATCGACCTGGACCGTTACAAAGCAGCACTGGATCGCAATGCGATCGCCAAGCAGCAATACGACGATCAGGTGCAAATTGTCGCGCAGGATGAGGGCACGGTCAAAAACGATGAAGGCGCCGTGGCGAATGCCAAAGTCAACCTCGTCTACTGCCACATTACTTCACCCATCGAGGGACGCGTCGGGCTTCGCCTGGTGGATCCGGGCAACATTGTTCAGGCAAACAGCACCACCACGCTGGTGGTTATCACACAGCTCCAGCCGATCACGGTGATTTTCAGCGTTGCGGAAGATTATCTGCCGCAAATTCAGCAGCAGTTACGGGCCGGGCATCGCATGACCGTGGATGCGTTCGACCGGGATCAGAAAAAGAAGATCGCTCAGGGTTACCTGTTGACCGTTGACAACCAGATCGACACCACCACGGGCACAATCAAGTTGAAAGCGGAATTCCCGAACAGCGACAGCGCACTGTTCCCCAGCCAGTTCGTGAACTCCCATCTGCTCGTCGAGACGCAACATGGAGCAACCCTGGTTCCGAGCGCAGCCATTCAACGCAACGCTCAAGGTGCATACGTGTACGTGTTAAGCAACGAGCAGACTGCTTCCATCCGCACGGTGACCGCGGGAACGACAGACGGTGACACAACCGCAGTGCAAGGCGTCAACGCAGGCGAAATAGTTGCAACCAACGGATTCGACAAACTGCAGGACGGGATCAAAGTCCAGGTGCGCTCAGGACAGGGCGCCGCGAGCCAACCCGCCAAGGGTGGTCAATGAGTCCTTCCCGACCATTTATTTTGCGGCCGGTAGCCACGTCGCTGCTCATGGCGGCGATTCTGCTGGTGGGCATCGTGGCTTACATACAGTTGCCGATTTCCGCACTGCCCGAGGTCGACTATCCCACGATTCAGGTTGTGACGTTCTATCCCGGCGCCAGCCCTGACGTAATGGCGTCGGCTGTGACCGCGCCACTGGAGCGGCAATTTGGCGAAATGCCGGGGCTGAATCAGATGACGTCGACGAGCTCTGACAGCAGTTCGATCATCGTGATGCAGTTCACGCTCAACCTCAACATCGACGTTGCCGAACAGGAAGTGCAGGCTTCGATCAACGCAGCGCAGACCTACTTGCCGTCCGATCTCCCGGTTCCGCCGGTGTACAGCAAAACAAATCCTGCCGACGCGCCGATCCTGACCTTGGCTCTCTTTTCTCAGTCCATTCCGCTATCGCAGGTCGAAGATCTGGCCGACACGCGTTTCGCCCAGAAGATCGCGCAACTTCCCGGCGTCGGTCTGGTCAGCATCAGTGGCGGTCAGAAACCGGCGGTGCGGGTTCAGGTGAATCCGGCGGCTCTGTCCTCCTACGGCATCAATCTGGAAGATGTACGCAGCGCCCTGCAGGCGACCAGCCTCGACCAGGCGAAAGGAAATTTCGACGGTCCGCAGCAGGACTATCAAATCGACGCCAACGATCAGCTTTTGACCAGCGGCGATTTCAAGAACGTAGTCGTCGCCTATCACAATGGCGCTCCGGTATTGCTTTCCGATGTCGCTTCTGTAATTGACGGTGTGGAAAACGTGAAGCAGGCCGCATGGATGAACACGACTCCAGCGGTCATCGTGAACATCCAGCGTCAGCCGGGCGCAAACATTATCCAGGTCGTCGATCGCATTCAGAAGCTGTTGCCGGCTCTGCAAAGCAACCTGCCGGCCGCTCTGCAAGTCTCAGTTTTGACGGACCGCACCGCAACGATTCGCGCGTCAGTGGAAGATGTTGAATTTGAGTTGATGCTGACCGTTGGCCTGGTAGTGATGGTGATCTTTCTGTTCCTGAGAAACCTGTCGGCGACGGTGATTCCCAGCGTCGCGGTCCCGCTCTCGCTGGTCGGAACGTTCGCCGTGATGTATCTGGCGGGCTACAGCCTCAACAACCTGACGTTGATGGCATTGACGATTTCGACCGGGTTTGTGGTCGACGATGCCATCGTGATGATCGAGAACATCGTTCGCTTCATTGAAGAAGGAGACCGTCCGCTCGACGCTGCGTTGAAGGGATCGGAGCAGATTGGGTTCACCATCGTTTCGTTGACGATCTCACTGATCGCCGTTCTGATTCCGCTTTTGTTCATGGGCGACGTTGTCGGGCGATTGTTCCGTGAGTTCGCCGTTACGCTGAGTGTCACGATTCTTGTTTCCGCCGTCGTTTCCCTCACGCTCACGCCCATGATGTGTTCCCGCTTGCTGCGCCACACGCCCGAGGCGCAGAAGGGCCGCTTCTACCAGGCTTCGGAGAATGTATTCAATAAGATCATCGAGTTTTATGGGAGGACGCTGCGCTGGGTTTTGCAGCATCAGACGGCCACTCTTCTGGTCGCGGCGGGAACCCTGGTCCTTACGATCTGGCTTTACATCATCGTGCCCAAGGGATTCTTCCCCGTGCAGGACACCGGCATCATCCAGGGAATTTCCGAGGCGTCGCAAACCATATCGTTCCCTGAAATGGCGAGGCGGCAACAGTTGTTGGCGCAGGAAATTCTCAAGGACCCTGCCGTCGAAAGCATTTCATCCTTCATCGGCGTTGATGGCACGAACACGACTTTGAATAGCGGCCGCATTCAGATCAACCTGAAACCGCTGGACCAGCGCAAGATCAACGCCTCCGAGGTGATTCGCCGCTTACAGCCGAAACTGGCTGAGATTGACGGCATCACGCTCTACATGCAGCCAATTCAGGACCTGACGGTGGAAGATCGCGTCAGCCGCACCCAGTATCAATACACGCTGGAAGATCCCGACCAGAGCGAGTTGAACCGCTGGACCGGGCAGTTCGTGGCAAAGCTGCAAGAACTTCCCGAACTGCGCGATGTAGCGACCGACCAGCAAACCAGCGGGTTGGCGGCCTCGCTCATCGTCGATCGCGTAACTGCGTCGCGCATGGGGATCTCGCCGCAGATGATCGATGAGACTTTGTACGATGCCTTCGGACAGCGCCAAATCTTGACGCAGTACACGCAACTGAATCAATACCACGTCATTCTGGAAACCTTGCCCACGTTCCAGAAGGATCCCAAAGATTTGCAGAACATTTACGTTCGTTCCGCTCTGGCCAGTTCCGCGCTCACGACCGGTTCCAGCGGCAACGGAGTCGTGACGGTGGGAGGCACCGGTTCTTCGATCGGAACTTCGAGCGCTTCATCATCTACCACTAACTCAGCGGGGCCGCCTGTGGTTAGCGCGGTGAATGGAGGCGCGGTGCCGCTGAGCACCTTCACTCACTTTGAGTCGAAGAGTACGCCGCTCTCGGTCAATCATCAGGGGCAGTTCCCCGTGGTTACGATTTCCTTCAACCTGGCGCCGGGCGCATCTCTGGGCGACGCCACAGAGGCCATCGATCGCGTGAAGGACGAACTCGGTATGCCACTCAGCATTCAGGGAGCGTTTCAGGGTACGGCGGCTTCGTTCCAGACTTCGCTGGCTAATGAACCGTTGCTGATCCTGGCCGCTCTGGTCACTGTGTACATCGTGCTCGGGGTTTTGTATGAGAGTTACATTCATCCGATCACAATTTTGTCGACTCTGCCATCAGCCGGCGTGGGAGCGTGCCTGGCGCTGCTGATCACCGGGACAGAACTCAGCGTGGTGGCGCTGATCGGAATCATCCTTCTGATTGGCATCGTCAAGAAGAACGGAATCATGATGGTTGATTTTGCTCTCGAAGCTGAGCGCAAAGAGGGCAAGGATCCCGAAGAGGCCATCTATCAGGCGTCCCTGCTGCGATTCCGTCCGATCATGATGACCACGATGGCCGCACTGCTTGGCGGCCTGCCACTCGCGCTCGGATCGGGAATCGGATCAGAGTTGCGCCGGCCGCTGGGCATCTCCATGGTGGGCGGACTGATTTTGAGTCAAATTCTGACCTTGTACACCACTCCAGTTATCTACATTTTCTTCGACCGCCTGGCTCTGAGATTCCTGGGATCGCACGCCAGCCAGGCAGGCCAGGAAGACATGGAGGCGGCTGCGGCCGGCGACTAGCCATGAGCCTGTCTTCCCCATTCATTCATCGGCCCGTTGCTACCACCTTGCTCAGCGTGGCAATCGCGCTCGCGGGCGCGGTGGCGTTCAATTTCCTGCCCGTATCGCCGCTTCCGCAAATCGATTTCCCCACCATCTCGGTCTCAGCGCAATTGCCGGGTGCGAGTCCCGAAATCATGGCGTCTTCGGTGGCTACTCCTCTCGAGCGGCAATTTGGCCGCATTGCCGGCATCACCGAGATGACGTCATCGAGCTATCTGGGCACAACCAGCATCACGCTGCAGTTCGACCTGAATCGCGATATTAATGGCGCCGCCAGGGACGTTCAGGCGGCCATCAACGCGGCGCGCAGTTATCTTCCCACCAATCTGCCGGCCAACCCCACCTATAAGAAAGTAAATCCCGCCGATGCCCCAATCATGATTCTTGGCCTCACTTCAACGGTCTACGATCGCGGCACTCTGTATGATGCGGCCTCGACGATCGTGCAGCAGAGACTTTCGCAGATTCAGGGTGTGGGGCAGGTCAACGTGGGGGGCAGTTCTTTGCCGGCGGTGCGGGTTGAGTTAAATCCGACGCAGTTGAACAGCTACGGGCTGGGCCTGCAGACCGTTGCCAAAATGCTGAATGCGCAGAATGCCAATGAGGCGAAGGGGACGATTACCAACGACCAGACTACGGCCGACATCACCACCAACGACCAACTGTTGAAAGCGGAGTACTACAAGCCATTGATTGTGGGCTACCACAATGGCGCCGCCATCAAACTCTCCGATGTCGCGGACGTCGAGGACTCGACGCAAAACATACGCGCGACCGGATACGTCAACGGAAAGCCCGCCGTGCTGGTCATCGTGTATCGAATGCCGGGCGCCAATATCATCGATACTGTCGACCGCATTACGGACGCGTTGCCGTCGTTAAAAGCCTCGATCCCCGCCGCCATTGATCTCACCGTCGTGCTGGACCGCACAACGACGATCCGGGCTTCGGTGCACGATGTCGAGCGAACCCTGCTGCTATCGATCGTTCTCGTCATTCTGGTTGTGTTTTTCTTCCTGCGCAATGCCCGCGCAACTTTCATCCCGAGCGTGGCCGTTCCGGTCTCCCTGATCGGAACGTTCGGGGTTATGTACCTGCTCGGCTACAGCCTCGACAACCTGTCGCTGATGGCGCTCACCATCTCGACCGGCTTCGTGGTCGACGATGCCATCGTGGTCATCGAAAACATTTCTCGGTATCTCGAACTCGGTATGCGGCCGATGGAAGCCGCCCTGCGCGGCGCGAAGGAAATCGGTTTCACCGTGCTCTCCATCAGTATTTCGCTCATTGCCGTGTTCATCCCGATCCTTATGATGGGCGGCATTGTGGGGCGTCTGTTCCGCGAGTTTGCGGTTACGCTATCGGTCGCGATCGCCATGTCGTTGGCCGTCTCGTTGACGACTACTCCAATGCTTTGTTCGCGTCTGCTCAAACATCAGAGTCCGGAAGATCATGGGCTTATGTATCGCGTGAGTGAGAAGTTCTTCGACTTCGTGCTGAAAACCTATGAGCGCAGTTTGGGTTGGGTGCTGCGCCATCCGGCTTTCACTCTGGCGATCCTGTTTGTGACGATCGGCGTCAACATCTACCTTCTGAAAATCGTGCCCAAAGGCTTTTTCCCCCAGCAGGACAACGGCACGATCTTTGGCGGCATACAGGGAGAGCAGGATATCTCGTATCAGGCGATGGGTTCGCTGACTCGCAAATTTGTAAATCTGATCAAGACTGATCCTGCTGTGCAAAACGCCATGGCGTTCACGGGAGGCAATGGCGCGGTGAATAGTGGATTTGTCTACATCGGACTCAAGCCACTGGAGCAACGCAACATCAGCGCCAGCGCCGTCATTGATCGCTTGCGGCCAAAACTGGTTTCGCTGCCTGGTGCAACCGTTTTCATCCAGGCTGGGCAGGATCTGCGTATTGGCGGAAGGCAGAGCAATGCGCAATACCAATACACCATCCAGAGCGACAACGTGGAGGAGTTGGTGAAGTGGGGGCCGATTCTTTTGCAGCAAATGCGCAAACTGCCGATGCTCACCGACGTCAACACCGATCAGCAGAACAGCGGTCTTGAGGCTTCTCTGGTTTACGACCGCACGACCGCGTCCCGAATGCAGATCACGCCGCAATTGATCGACAACACGCTCTACGATGCGTTCGGACAGGCGCTGGTCTCAACCATGTACACGCCGCTGAACCAATACTACGTGGTGATGGAAGTGGCCCCAAAATACTGGCAAACACCGCTAGGCCTGAATGACGTCTACATCAACTCCCCGGCGGGCGGAACTGTTCCTTTGAGCGCGGTCACGCACTTTGAGCCCAAGACGGCTCCGCTGGCCGTGAATCATCAGGGCCAGTTCCCGTCGGTGACCGTCTCCTACAATCTGGCTCCCGGCGTGGCGCTCAGCGACGCCACCCGATCCATTCTGCAAATGGAAGAAAAGATCGGCATGCCCGGCACCATTCATGGAATGTTTTCGGGAACGATGCAGGCCTTTCAGTCCTCGCTTTCCACTCAACCCATGCTGATTATTACCGCCTTGTTGACGGTTTATATCGTGCTCGGCATTCTTTATGAAAGTTACATCCACCCGATTACGATCCTCTCGACGCTGCCCTCGGCTGGCGTGGGTGCAGTTCTGGCGCTGATGATCTTTCGTACCGATCTGAGCATTGTTGCGCTGATTGGCATCATCTTGCTTATCGGCATCGTAAAAAAGAATGCGATTCTCATGATCGACTTTGCGCTGGCCGCAGAACGCACGGAAGGAAAGAGTCCGCAAGATGCGATTTTCCAGGCCTGTCTGCTTCGCTTCCGTCCGATTCTGATGACCACCATGGCTGCCCTGCTGGGCGCCGTTCCGCTCGCATTCGGAACCGGAACCGGATCAGAACTACGACGCCCCCTCGGGATCACCATCATCGGCGGCCTGATTATGAGCCAGATCCTTACTCTCTACACGACTCCCGTGGTCTATCTCTACCTGGATCGATTGCGAATCTGGTGGGAGCGGTCCAGACATCACGGGACGAGCACGGTTCCGCAGGAGAGCCTGGGATGACAGCGGGAGCGAACGTGAACATCGTTTCAAGGCGGGTGAATTCTGCAGCGCAAGCGAAGAGGGCATCCAAGCTTGCTTCGTTTCTTCTTCTGTTGCTGACGAGCGGATGCACGGTTGGGCCGAAGTATCACGTGCCTCCAACTCCCGCTCCTCCGGCCTACAAGGAACTAACTCCGGAAAACTTCAAGGATACCGACGGTTGGAAGCAGGCTCAACCTCAGGATGCGGCACTTCATGGCAAGTGGTGGGAAATTTTTGGCGATCCGCAACTGAACTCACTGGAGGAACAAGTCAATATTTCGAACCAGAATATCGCAGCGTCCTTCGCCAGCTTTCTCCAGGCGCGGGCTCTGGTGAGGCAGGCACGCTCGCAATATTTTCCGACGGTAACGACCAACCCTAACATCACAGTGAACCGCACGTTCAGCGCGTCATCGTCGTCTTCGTCATCATCATCTTCGAGTTCCTCCGGCGTATCGGCCGTCCAATACACCGAATATTCCCTTCCCTTCGATGCCTCCTGGACGCCGGATCTCTTCGGTCGGGTTAAGAACACGGTGAGAAGCAACGTGGCCGCAGCGCAAGCCAGCGCAGCCGATTTGGAGAATACGCGACTAACTGCCCAGGCGGAAGTAGCCGTCGATTATTACTCGCTCCGCACCCAGGACGCGCTCAAGCAACTGCTGGACTCAACCGTCGTGGCGTATCAGGAATCTCTCCGGCTGACGCGGGCGCTGTACGATACCGGAATTGATTCCGACGAAGCGGTCGCGCAGGCCGAAACCCAACTTGAAGCCACCGAAGCACAGGCTACGAACGTGGGGATTGCGCGGGCCCAGTATGAACACGCGATTGCCCTTCTCGTCGGTCAACCGGCATCGACCTTCTCGATTCCGGTTGAGCCCTTGAAAGCCAACCCGCCCGCCATTCCTTTTGGGGTTCCGTCGCAGTTGCTGGAGCGCCGTCCTGACGTTGCCGCCAGTGAGCGGCTGATGGCCCAGGCGAATGCACAGATCGGCATCGCAAAGGTTGCCTATTACCCCACCGTTACGCTGAGTGGCACCGCCGGATTCGAAGGCAGCTCGATCACAAACTGGCTGAGCTGGCCGGCGCGCGTTTGGTCTGCCGGCCCGGCTTTGGCGGAAACACTTTTCGATGGAGGTCTGCGCAAGGCGACCGTTGAACAGTATCAAGCCGCTTTTGATCAGACCGTAGCCAACTACCGGCAAACCGTCTTGACGGCGTTTCAGCAGGTCGAAGACAATCTGGCAGCCCTGCGCATCCTTTCGCAGGAAATTCAGCAGCAAGACGCTGCCGTAAAATCGGCACAGAGAAATCTGACGGTCGCGACCGACCGGTACAAACTGGGAATCGATCCTTATCTCAATGTGATCACGGCTCAGACTACGTTGTTGAGCAACCAACAGACGGCGGTGAATCTGCGCATGCAGCAAATGACCTCGAGCGTTCAGCTCATCGAAGCTCTGGGGGGAAGCTGGAGCAGTTCCCAGCTTCCTACGCCGCAGCAACTGATATCCAAAACTCCACCAACTGACAGGCCTAACTAGTGTAGTGCGTCGAAAATGGCGATCGTTAGGTTGCGTCTCGATCCGTCGTAAGTTTTGGGGTTCGACGAAGAAGTCAGGGGCTTCAACCACAGAGGGCACAGAGGATCACAGAGGAAACCGACGATAAATACACGTCGATCTGTTTGACGCACTACACTAGCTGCGCCGTGTGCCCAGGGAACCTGAGATTGTCCGGACCTAGAGTTTGGGCAAGCAAACGTCGCAAGAACCAAAGCCGTCTGCGCCGCCCTTTTGACCGCCGATCCCTAACGCTGGAATGCCTCCCAATTCCAGCTTTTTCCGGCAGTGTTGTGAGCCGTGCCCGTCATCGTCTTGCCCAAAATGTGCGCGGTGTATTCGGCGTACCCATCATTGAAGTTCAGGTAAACGTCACTGCCAGTTTGCTTCCAGGTCGCGTTGGAATAGGTACTACCATTCAAGTACGTGTATCTCAGTGTGCCTCCCGGCTGGAAATAGATTTCTTTCGTATCGGTACTCCCCTTACTCTCCCAACGCCAGGTTGTCCCCTGAAGGCTTGCGGACGGGCCCGCCTCGCCGGGACTCCCTGCCGCGGGCGCAGCATCTGCAGCCTGGGCAGCGGGGCGCGGTGTTCCGGTGCTCACTGTGGTTCGGCCAAAAGTGACTGAAGCCCAGACCACCACCAGGAACAGTGAGCAATAACTCAGGCCAAGTCCCAGGCGCGCTCGTTTGGCGTCCTTCTGCTTTCCTGCGCGAGTCAGCACGCCTAGAGCCCAGTGTCCGGAGACTGCGCAGGCAAGGCCCAGCGCAAGAGATACAAAGGGCACATTCTCCAGAGACAAAAGAACAGTGAGCAGCAGCAGCAACAGCGCCAAGCTTCCGCCGGCCACGCTCAATCCTGCCCAACTCCGCGCCTTCGCCAGTTGCTGGGGAGTGACAGTCCTCGGGGCAGTCACCGCAGCAGTTGCCGTTGCGGCGCGCGCCGTAGCTTTTGCTTTGCCACTTCGCGGCGAGGGCATCGAGACTTCCAGCGACGAGCAGAGCTTGCGCATCTGCGGGATCTGCCCTTCGACAAACTTGTTGGCCGGGTCAAGCTGTCCGGCGTCAACAAAGTCCTGCGCCGATTGACGAACCGCCGTCTTCAGCTTTTCTTTTACGCCTTGCAATTGGCTGCGATGACGATCACCGCAGGTACCACAAACAATGATAGGAACCGCCCCCTTGTCCTTGTTGAAAACGTATTTCATAACGGAATAGCGGCTGGAAATAACGGTTCCACACGCCATGCAGGGACATCTCGTGTATTGCGGAATGGTTTGCGCTTGCGCGCAGACAAAGGAGATGTCATCGATCTGTTTGCGGCCAGCCCGGTCCCGGATCGCAGTGATCACAGTCGTGTCAAATGCATCCCAGGTGCCCAGCGCTTCGTTCACACGGCGTATGCCACGGCAACCGAGACAATAGGCGAGGGATTTGTTGACCAAAGGCAGACTAGCGGCGGATACTCCGGCTTCACCCTTCCCCGCCAGGAGTTCCTCCAGGCGCTGGACTGCGTGATCATAGTCGTGCCGATCAGCCATTTGCCGGGCTTTTTCCATCTGCTCCAGCAGCGGCGCCGGCATGTCGTAATATCCGCTGCCGCAATAATCATCCAACGTCTTGACATGCTTTTGAACGACTTCCAGTTGTTCCTGCAACTTTTTTCGCACCGACTCGCTGGAGGCTAAGGCCAACGCCTGCTGCAGCAACGTCACCGACCGATTCCAATCATTCGTCTTGTTGGCGAATGTCACCTGGCAGCGCAAAGTACGATCCGCTACCTCGTCATGGGCAACATCCCGCGTGGGGTGACCTGCCGCCAACAAGCAGTCGAGACCTTCCAGGAGGGGCTTGGTATCGCTCAGCAGTTGTTCGCAGGCGTGGTCGGCATGGACGGGATCGTTCTCCGCCGAAATCTCCGCGCCTTTGCACATGGCCTTGATCCGCTTGCGCACAGGTTCGATGGCTAGCTCGAGTCCCTCTCGGATGGCATTGTCTGAAAACCCGGACTTCTTAATGGTTTCGACCAGGCGCAACGCCGCATCTTTGCGGCCGTATTGAACCGCCAGCAATACAAGCTGGCCGCAGATCGACAGCAGGGCCGACGGCAACGCGGTGCGGATTCTGCGCGCCATTCCGGCGGTCAGGCGTGGATCTTCTAATTCCCGGAGGCGCGCGGTCAACCGGCTCCAGAAACCTTCTTCCTGATCGGCCAGCATGCGCCAGCGGCGAAAACACTTGTCCCAGAGCTTGCCGGCATCGTCCGTGTTCCCGGTCTTTTCCCGCTTCTCAGTCTCTGGCCCGGTCAACCTGTCCGCGACAGCCGCACCTGGATTGGGATCGCAGCCCAGTTCCGATAGTTCCCATTCCAGCGCTTTGAGATGATAAAGAATTGCCAGATTGTGGACGGAAACCGAACTCTCGCTTTGTTCAGATTCCTGCTGCAGCCATATACCCTCGGCCTCCCGGTGTTTGCCTTCGCGCAGCCGGCAGAGTGCCTCATCATCGCCGGCTCCTCCTTGGCGGTGCGGCCAGAACCAGAACAATTCATCCACCAGACGGCGTTCCGGGTCGCTCAGACTTTGCATGGCCTCGCGCACGGAAGATTGATCGGGTGCGGGCACCAAAGGGAAATAGGAGCCGGAGCCGGCGGGAATGGCCACGGCGTGGGTCATAGCCTTTTCGATGGTCTGCTTGCGGCGGCTAATCTCCCGCGCGGTGGCATCGGCGGGCAGACCGAGGACGCGAAACCCATTGCGCTGGTATAGCGTCGGAGTTGCAAGTTCTGCCAGAATGGCAACCGTTACATCGTTGGCTCCGGAACCCAACGGTGCGGAACCCTGTGTCGAACCCGCGTTGGTAGAAGTGTTCATGATCGTGTCCCTGGGCTCGCTGATTTTATTTCCAGATCTGCCACCACTTTTTCGCGGTCCCAGCCGTCACCGTCGGCGTCTTGTGCCCGCTGCCGGCTGTCGCAGTCGCGGGAGCAGAAACTGAGCCCGAAGCCTTGGGCAATTCCGACTTAGCGCTGATCGAGGGCGACGACGAAGCCGTGGGCCGCGTGACTGCGGGCTTAGGGGAAACTGACGTCCAGAATTGATAGTTCAGGGTGGCGCCGCGTTGGTTGTCCTTGTGAAACTCCAACGCCAACCGCCGCGCCTCTTCTCGAGCCTGCTGGGGAGAGAGGCCAAGTTTCTTACATCTGGCTATAACGAATTCGTCATTCAGCTCTCGCAGTAGCGTCCGGTCACCGGTAAGGGCAATTGCGCCCGTGTGTTTCCTCGGAGCCGCAAACGACTGGTCAGAAAAGATGCGCTGCGCACAAGTCTCGCAGATCAGCATGTTTCCGATAGGGACGCCGGGGACCATCGGCACCTCGGAGTAGACGGCATAGCCCTCACTTCCGCTGATTCCGCTGGAACAGCTGTCACACATCATAAAGTTGCGTCGCCTCGATTCTAAGTGGTCACTTTCTTCGGCCTGCAATAGCTAATAACCGTTTCTGGCCCGGAGTCTGCGCACAAGACACCAACTGCGTACGAAGCTAGGGGGTCGTATCCCGGCGGAGTCCGGAGTCCGCCCCGGACTTTTAGGCCACCTGTCCCTCCCCGCCATCCGCTGTAATTCGATTCCACACCATCTGAGCATCGTTGCTCACCAACGGGCGTGGATCTTCCAAAAGAGGCTTTAGCGCTTCCTTGGCCGGAGCCCCTAGCATCTCTAGAGCTGAAATGATCGCCCTGCGCACCTGGCCGCGAGATCCGCGCAGGCACAGGACTAAGGGGGCCACAGCTCTAGAATCGCGCAGGGCGCCAAGCCCCCGGATTGTCGGCAACTGATGATGATCAAGAGTCCCCGTGAGCAGCGTCGCCAACATTACGTCAAAGCCCCGTCCGTCTCCACGGCGCGCAAGACTTTCCGCAGCGGTTACGCGTACCTCAGGCTCCGAATCATTCAGGCAGCTGGCGATCGACGCGGTCACCCGCTCCGATTGAAATTCGCTCAATGCCTTGATTGCTTCAAGGCGCAATGATTCTTCCTTTTCGGACAATAGATTCGATAACGGACCTATCGCCTGCTCGTCACCCAATTGGGCGAGCGCGGCGGCAGCGCGGCCGCGCTGGGACTTATCTTTCGCGCCTTTGAGGCAGATCAGCAGATGTTCAAAGACTCTCGAATCCCGGAAGCGAGCCAGAGCGAAGGCCGCGCTCATGCGGATATCTTCGTTGGCATCGGTCAATAACCCTGCCAATGCGTCCACCGCGCGCGCATCCCCCAGCCGGCCTAATGCGTCGCAGCCACTCTTGCGGACGTCGGCGTCCGGATCGTGCAGAACGTTCATGAGCGGTTCGAACGCGATCGGATCGCCGATTTTCCCCAGAGCAAGCGCAGCACCGGCGCGAAGCTTCGAACTCTTCTCCTTCAGCGCATTGAGCAGAGGGGGTGCGCCGCTTCGGTCAGCCGCGACCGCCAACACATCTGCCATCCCCCTTCTGATCTCATCACTGAGTGATCCATCTTCGAGCATCGCGATGAGTGCACGAACCTGACGTTCCCCTAACTGCGATTTCTCCAGGGCCCAGACCAACCAATGGATTGACTTGGAATCGGCAAGCCCTTTGATCTCGCCGATCAAGGCATCCAGTCCAGCCTCACTCATGCCCGCGAGCGCTTCGGCGCCCGCACCTACGACGTAGAACTCGTCGTCTTTGAGGGTTTGCAGCAGCACTTCCAACGCGCGTTCATCGCGCAGGGTACCCAATGCCTCGGCGAGCGCCCTGCGCACGGTGTACCCATGAATAAAAACCGTCATCTGCCTGTGACGGTTGTAGTCCCTAAAGCCGAACGGATCGTTGGGATCACTCTTTGGCGCCAGGATGCTGAAGTTTCTTAACAGCGGGATGAGCGTCTCTACTGCGCTCTGATCCGCCAATCGTCCCAATGCATGAGCGATGTTCCCAAACAGAAAGGAGTCCTGCGACTCTTTCAGCACGGCACAGAGTGGTTCAACGGCGTCCGCGTTTCCGAGAATGCCGAGAGCTTCAGCCGCCGCCAGCTTAGCGTTTCGGTCCCCGCTTCCTCGAAGTTCTTTCAGTAGCGGCTCATACGCAGATTGATCAAGGACCGAAATCGACATGATGGCCGCAGCTTTTCGCGACGGAGTTTTGTCTTGCAGATCCTTTAACAACTGGCCAAGGACGCGCGCCGATGGCTTGCGAGATTGAGACGCCTTCGAAGCCGGTGCGGCTTCAGTAAGTGCGTCTGGACCAGCTTGAGCGGACGGTGTGCCGCCACCGAACAGCCGTCTTAAGATGTTCATGTTGATCGGTCCTCTGCGCTTATTTCCAGATCTTCCACCATGCGTTCCCAGGTTTTGCTTCAACCGGCGACAGTCCAGCCGGCAAACTGGTGCCAAAAAGCTTGGCGAATGCAAACCCCCAAAATTCCTCTCTCGTCATTTCCGGGATCTGCCCATGATTGGATCGAATTCCGTTGGAGTGCGCTTCCCCCAGAAAAACGCCGGGCCCGTTGTAACTTGGTTCGTAGCTGAAGGACCGAACGGGAGTATCCGCTGAGCGGATCGAACTTCCGGAACCAAAATCGAAGACGAAATGCCTTATTTTCGCAGAGTCGCCGCTCGCTTGCCGCACTTCTTTCGGCGGCCACTCCAGCGTCACCACCACCAGCCGGTGCCCAAGATATTCGCATTCTCCCCAATAGGAGTGGGATCTTCTGGCAGCATCCCAATAACCTTGCAAGTGACTCATAGTCCTCCTAAAAAGAAAAAGTAATCCTTAATTCCATCCTGCCACTTCGTTCCCCGCAGCTGCCGCCGGCAATCCTTGTCCCAGGGCCGCCTGAACCACCACCTCATGCAGCCGTTCCCGGTTGACGCCCATTTCCTTCAACACCCGGTCGCGTTGCGCATCCTCCGTGCACAGGACAGCGAGCAGAAGATGCACGGGATAGACAACGCCCTCGCGGAGCTTGGCATAGTGCTCGGCTTCAGCAAAAACCTCCCTGGCCGCCGGGCTCCGGTGCAACGCTCCAGACCTCGTCACCAGCGCATCCTGCTTGGTCGGGATGCGGCGAAGACTGTGGCGGAAGTGTGCGGCATTGAGGCCTGCAGCACTGAAGAGATTGCGCAGCCGCCGCACCTCGCGAAGGCATTCCTCAAGCACCCCATCGCGGTTTGAAAGTTCATGGTTCACGATTGACGGCAAGTCGAGGTCAACACACTTGCTCAAACCGAGCAGCAGGTGCAGCGGCTCGATGACGGGGCAAGTGAGCCGGCGCGCTTCCAGTTCGGCCAGCCGCCAAATCAAATAGAGGGTGCTGGAGTAACGGGTTGTGTGGTCATTTCTCATCAGGGCTGATCACCAGGGTGACTGTCCGATTCTGTTCACGAACCTTTGCGGAGTCGCCCGAGAATGGAGGTTGTTCCGAGTCGCCGCTGGAAACTCGCAATCTCTCGGAGGGCCACAGGGCAGAAGCTCCGATAAACTGCGCCGCAGTCTCCGCTCGTTTCAGGCCGATAATGTAATCGGCGTGTGCGACTAAGCCCGGAGTTGCATCTGAGTAACCCACGACTTCCAAAATAGAATGCTCTCGCGACTGTGCCAGTGCCTGAAGAACTGCCGTGAGCCTCTCTCTTGCACCTGTCTTGAGGTGGATGCCATGGTCGAACAAGCCTTCGTCAAAACACACCATCCACCGGTTACCCAACGGGCGTAAGGCAACGCCGGGAACTTGCACATCCGGCCGTGGCGGCGGTGGTACGTCTGTACGTGCAACAGGAGAGCGCATTTTCTCGCTGTTGATAAGACTCTCTAACCGGGCGATTTCGCCTCTGCTCCGTTCCGCTTGAGTTCGCAACAGCAGAAAGAATCCGGCAACCGCCACAACCGCGACGATCACAGGCCACAAGAACGTGAACCACACGGGGCGCCGCTGCAACCGGTTCAGGCGGGCGAGTGCGGCCCGGCAGCCGGAGTTACCGGGATCGCGGGCTAGCGCTCGCCCCCAAAGATCTCCAGCTTCGACGACTCTCCCCTGCTGAACGCAGATTCTGGCCATCAGGTCCAGCGCCAATACCGGGCCATCCGGGCGTTGAACCATTTCGCGCAGCAAGGTTTCAGCGGCGTCGTAGTTGCCGCCCAGGGCCAGCTCTGCAGCTTCGCTGACCCTGAACTGCTCGAGCAGTTGGGCTACCGTGCCGGCTTCAAAGGGCGATTGTGGTCGACTTATCGTGTTCATAATCCAACATCAGAAATGGAGTCGGGCCTCTTCTCTTGAGGCAGCAATTGCCACAGGCCGCGAACTGACTCCCGCAGCCCGTTTACGTCGTTGTTGTTGATGGCGCGGTCGGCGCGGCCAAACAGCATGTCGGCCTGCGCCGCGTCCTGCATTTGGTCTCTCTGCCCCTTGGCCTCGGTGAGCCAGTAGACCCAAATTCCGGGGTCGCGCCGGGCAACATCCGCAAACAGAGATCGCAGCGCGTCCACACGTCTGCGCAACAGATCGGGCAGGCGGTGCTCGATCGCTTCGCGAGTCTCTCGCTCCAGCAGTTCGAAGAGTCTGCGGTCTTCCCCGGTGGCATACTTGTCGGTCTTCACCAGCTTGTCAGCCGCGGCCAGTGCCTTCTCGGCTTGTGCCACCAGGGCAGGCCACTCCAACGCGTCTTCCACGTCATCCAGCGACGATTGCAGCCGTTGGAGCACATTGGAGCACTGGCGCGCCGCGTCCGTCTGCGAGGCTGCTGGTCCAACCAGGCTCTCGATTTCAGGAATCATGCATTCGCCGTCAATCCGCCGCAGACCTCCCTGGGCTTCGCTGTCCGCGGTAGCATCTGCGTTTTCACGAAGTCCCTTGAGCCGCTCCTTCGCTTTCAGGAACTCGTCCATCAAGTCCTTGGCGCTGGGCGTGACGCTGACCAGTTGCATCACTTCTTCAAACTCATCATCCAGAATGGGGAGAAAAGCCTTGGTCCGTACTTGCATGGACTTGTCGATTTGAACCGTGATTTCAATGGTGCTGCCGGCGGGAACGTCACGAACAATCCGTTCCGCGGGAATCTTCAGTACGCCAACACCGCGGTTTCGAATCGCCCGGCTTTTCTCGCCCTCAAACAATGGGACGCGGAGAAACTGGCCGCTTTCACCCTTCTTGAGCGCAACCACGGTACGAAAATCTTTACGTTTCGAAAACGGGAGCGGCATGTCCTTCTCGTAGAACAGAAGCAGCTCATTGTTCGCCATTGCGATCCCAAGGCTGTGACTGTGGGTCGGATCGGCAATGATGCCAGCCCCTTTGACCACAATGCTCATCGAATTGGGGTTCAGCACCTGAGTGGCGCCGGTCGGGTCCCGCAGTTCAATCTCGAAGATGTTTTCGCGGCCTTTCTCCGCCGATACGTTGGTGAGGAAGGTTCCGTTCGGTCCCAGCCCGATCTTGCCGCTACGCCAGGGCGGTTGAATGCCGCGATTATGAAACTCGATGGTGTACCCGCTGAAGTCGTTGGCCGCGCCTTCCGATGCAATGACGGTACCGGCCACTTCCGGGTCTAAATCCGGCGTAACCGCGGGATAGTCCAGCTTTATCGCGAATTGGCCGACGGACGGGAGAGCGACTGCTTCGTCGTCCGGCACCAGGTGCTGGCTGGCGGCGAAGATGGCCGCTCCCCGCGCCACTACCGTCATGGGATCCACACTGAATTCCAGCCGAATCCCCAGGCCTTCTTTCGGATCCTCCAGCATCTGCCGCAGGTACGGCATCATGGTGGGGCCGCCCACCAGAATCAACTTGCCGATGTTGGCGGGCGTTAGACGCTGACCGGAGATTACGTCCTTACAGAAGTTGATGGTGCGCCGGATAAAAGGCGCGGCCAGCGGCTCCAGCTCCGAACGTTTCAGTTCGCATTCGAAATCAATGGGCTCGCCGCGGTCATCATTGCATAGATAGTCGATCTGGATTTCGGTCGCAGTGGCGGTGGGAGAGGAGAGGCGGATCTTCGCTTGTTCCGCGGCGATCTTGAGTTTCGCCATGGCCCCGCGCCGATTGGGATTCCCGCGCTTCAAGTCCGTCAGACTGTGAGTCTTCAGCAGCTTTGGAATGAATATCTGCTCGACGATGGCCCAATCGATGTTCTTGCCACCCAGTTGATTGTCGCCGCCATGCCCCACCACCTGGATCAGCCCATCCCGCACCTGAATGATGCTGGTGTCGAACGTTCCGCCCCCGAAGTCATACACCAGCCAGAACATCTTGTCGTCGTGGCTCTCAAAACTGTACGCCTGGGCCGCAGCCACCGGCTCCGTCATGAGCATGGCGTGCTTAATGCCGGCCAGTTGGGCCGCCTGCTTGGTTGCCTTGTTCTGGGGCAGGTCAAAGTCGGCGGGAACGGTAATCACCGCAGCGGTGACGATCTCCCCGGTCGAGCGTTGCACGTCGCCGCAAAGCGATTTGAGAACTTCGGCGGAGAGATCCTCGGGGCGCATCCGCCGGCCGCTGCGCGCGAATTGAAACTCGGTGTCCGAACCCATGTCGCGCTTGAACTCGATGGCGGCGTTATCCGGATCCAACTCGTAGCGGTCCTTCGCCTCCCGGCCAACCACCAGCGAATTGGCTTTGTTGAAGCACACTGCAGAGGGAGTGAATTCAACACCCTCGGCATTACGGAAGACGTGCACATCGGATCCGCGTAACTCTGCAATCTCACTGTTGGTTGTGCCCAGGTCAATACCCTTGGGACGAATCTCTAGCCTCATATTTTGTCCTCTCGCCAGTTCTCAGTGGAACCGTTCATTCACTACTAACCGTCTCAAAGCCCAATTCTGCGTGGATCCGCAACTTTTCTATATCTCCGCGTCCGTTCGCAGCACGAAGTAGTCCGTTCGAATAAAGAAAGGACTTAGGTGTTGCGCCACAACTACGATCAACTTTTCCCTTGGCTCGCAGCTTCGGGGGTACCCACTACCACCTCGCCCATCTGGATCATTCTGCCGTCCAGGTAAATACTGGGCTTGATCGTGTCAATCACAGTGTCCACATTGAGTCCCGGTGTCGGCTCAAACGCAGGGACCTTCAAGTCCTGGCCCTCGCGGTAGACGCTGCCAGTATGGTCCTGGATCTCGAGGCCGTTCTCCTTGAGCACATCCCAAACCGAGACCAGCCAGTTGAAGGACTTGCGCATCCCGTCCACCGGCCGGGCTTCCATAAAGCGCGGGGAGCCTGCAGGAATCATGGTGCGCCGCATACGCCAAAGCCCGGTGCCTACATCGGCGAGAAACAGCAGCCGCCGTGGGTCCGGAACGTCTGCTACCGGAGCAGGAGGCGCGGTGGGCGGTGGCCAATTCTTCAGGAAGTGGTCGATCGCCTGGGAGAGTTCATCGCGCACATCCTGCGAGTAGGCTGCGGCCGAGATACGGAATTCGGCGGGCAACATATACTGTCGGATTTTTTGCAGGAATGGAGTGGTCTTCCTCACATTACGACTCCCTTGCGCCAGAGTTTGAGGCGGTATTCGTGCTTTTCTCGCAGCGGTGGACACTTGGTAAAGGCTTCTTCCATCATGTCTGCCGCCTCCATGAGCTTCCCAGCCATCTTGGCCATCTTCAGAGCCTGGTCGGCCAACTGGCGCGCGCCTTCGCCATCCGCGGCAGATTGCGGCCCCAGGGCGGCCTTGGATGCATCCGAGAAGTAGCTGCCCTCGATCGGCGCAACCGATTTGACCGGCAGCTTCCAATCTTCCAGATCAGCCAGCATGGCCTGGGCATTCGGATATCGCTGACCGACCTTGGGTGACAAGGCGCGCATGACAACTTCGTCTAACTTCTTGTCCACGTTGGCATTGAATTCACTTGGGCGCGCCAGTTGCTGCAGTGCGAAATCGCCTGTCTCCAGCTCGTGATCGGTGACTCCTGCGTACGGGAGCCGGTCGGATAGGAGCAGGTACAGCGTGCATCCCAGCGCCCACACGTCTCCTGCACACGAATCAGATTGGGAATTCTTGAAAACTTCGGGCGCCTTAAAACGGCGCGTTCCCCGCGCGCTGGCCAGCAACGTGAGTGGGTTCACCCGCTTGGCGAGGCCGAAATCGCTGATTCTCGCGCGCAGCCCACCCGCATCGTATCCCACCAGCACGTTCGGGGGCTTGATGTCCCGATGGATGATCGGCGGCTTCTCGGCGTGCGCAACCGACAAGCCCCGGCAAACCTGGCGTGCGATTTCCACCGAGGTTTCCACCGGAACGAAGGCGGCGCCATGCGATTTCCAGAAGTCCTCCAAGGTTCCGCCGGCCACGTATTCCATCGTAAAAAAGGCGCATTCGCCGCGCGCCGTGTCCACTAGGTCGGCGTCAAATACCTGGATGATGTTGGGGTGCCGCATCCGCGAAAGCATAATTGCCTCGCCCAGCATCTGGTGCGCCTCTTCCAGAGTCATGCCGGCCATCGTGAAGACCTTCATGGCCTTGCGTCCCAGGAATCGATGCTTCACGCGATACACTTCGGCGAACGCTCCTTCTCCAAGGAACTTTTCCACCTCGTACGTGTTTCGCACTATCTGGCCTTCGCGGAGCAATTTCATAGCGCAACGGCTACTAAACGGGAATTCCGTTTTTTCTGCACGGTTTGCAAAGATAAGTCTTATCCGAAGGCCGCGTCTTGCGATGCGCTCAGGGCTGTACTCAGGCGTGCGCGGCAAGTCCGAGCATGTGAAGGACTTCCCATTTTTCCCGTGAGGCTTCGTCTTCGGATCCAGCGTAAACTCGAACTTCCTGCTCCAACAAACGCACAAAGGCTCGCTTGGCGGTGACAATCTGGTTTGCCGCTTCCTTATATTCCAGGCCCAGTTCCCCGGCTTGTTCCTGCAACGGGGGAGGCTCATCCCCGTTCAACTCAGGGGATACCACCCGCGATATAAAAAGAATGAAGTGCGTCTTCCTGCCAGAGTTGTCAAACTCCTGCTCCAGACTCCGCACTGCGTTGCGGACAACTTCACGCAGCCACGCGTGATGAAAGATCGTTTCTGGAGTTTCCTTGTTCCTTAGAGACGAGGGCTGGAAATACCCCAACTCAGCCAGACCTTCAAGGCTAACCACGCCCTGCGCGGGACTGCGCCTCTGCGCGGACGCCAGACGGTGCTTATTCGCAGCGAAATTGTTCAGCGATTTCAGCAGAAAATTGCGGAACCGGCCTCGGCCTTGATCCGCTTTTGCGAAAAGGCTGGTGGTCAGCGCAAAAGCAAAGAAGTCCTGAGTCAGATCCTGCGCTTCGAACTCGTCGTAGCCTTGCACCCGAAGATATTGGCAGATGGGGGTCCAATACTTGCGCGCCAAAGCATCCAGGAAAGACATCGAATTCGAAACATCAGCCTGCTTCAGGGACTCGAGTTCTCCCCAATCGGTCTGCATAAACAAGCTGGATTTCCTGGGCGGGTTATCGTGATTCGCCATGCGACCCTATTCTCGCGAGGCTTTCCACAAAACTCTCCTTTATGTGGGAGCACTCAGCGGCGCTATGAATGCCCGATCAACCGATACAGACACCTCTCATGTTTAAGATTAAGTACGTATTTCGGCCCCGGCGAATCTAACGGCACGTCAGACTAGCACAAAATAGAGCACTTTGGCAGAGAGGATGGGGGTGGGGTAACGGATGAGATGGCGGAGCTCACTCGAAAGCGGTCCACCTCGCCCTCGCGAAACAGTGGGAGGTTTCGCGACAGCGTGACCCGCCGGATCAAGTTGCCGAAGCCGAGAAAAGGCCGGTCAAGTGAATACACCTGACCGGCCTTTTCGTTAGGTTGCCTGCTGGCCCACGCTCATTGCTTGGGCTTAGGCTTAGGCTTGGCCTTTTCCCTGGCCGCCGGGGCAGCAGTTTTTTTCGTTTGTGCCTCCTTGAGAAGGGTCAGGGAATCCGCAGCGTTGAAGGGGTACTGGCGGAGGGATTCCTGGGATGCCTGGCCGGCGTTACTTAGAGTGATGTCCACGCGGCGATTGCTGGCCAGGATGATCGTTCTCATATTATTGAGTACCTTCTGCAGGACTTCCGGACTCAACTCCGGATTCCGTTCCACCGCGTGCTTGACCTGCGCGTCGGTGAGATTTTCCTGCTTGCCGAACGCCTCGGTCTGGATGTTAGCGGCAGGGACGCCCTGTGCGACCAGGAATCGCTTGACGCGGTCCACTCGACGCTCGGAGAGTTCCTGATTGTATTCCACGGGACCGCGCGGATCGGCATGGCCTTCAAGAGTCAGGCGGGCGTCCGGCTTGCTTTGAAGATAGATGAGGAAATCGCCCGCGAGTGCGCTGAGGGTTTCCTCCTGGCTGGCAAGCAGGCCAGCGTCGGGATTGTCGAGTGTAGGTTTCGCGGTCGCAAAATAAACGCTGTGCAGGGCAAGCCTCTTCCCGATTTCAGTGACATCGGGCGGTGGAGGAGGCGGCGGTGGGGCTTGCAAGATCACTGTGGTTAAGGAGGACGCGGTCAGCGGTAGACTGCGGTCATCGGCCACATTGCAGGTCACGGTAATTGTCCCCGGTTGTGCGCCCGCAGTGTCGAGGGTTGCTGTGGAGTTGTTGCCGGTAATGTTCCCGGCGCTGGCGGCGTAGCTGTAAGTCAGTCTGCGGCCATCGGGACTGCTGGCATTCGATGAAATGGTTGAGGTTCCACCCATCGCCACGCTCGCCGGATCGGACGAGCATGAAATCACAGGTGGACGCGGCGTTTTCACGGTGAACCCGGCACTGCAAGAGGCAACGCCATTTTTGCTGCCATCGCTCAAGCTGGCCGTGACCTGGTAGGGACCGGGCTGCAAGCCGCTGGTATCAATCTGCGTGGAAGCACCGGTCCCGCCAATCGTCAGCCCGGAGCCAGTCCAGATGTATTGAACCGTACGCTTGGGAGTGAAATTAGTTCCAGCGGCAGTCGCGGTCACAGGCTCGCCGGCAAAGACCTCGGCCGGCTGCACCGAGCACGCGGCGCTGGCTGGCGGTAACGCGCCCTTAGCGCCCCACATAAGTACGAGGCCAGTTTGCAGTCTTACGCCTCTGACATCGGTCGCGGGAATGCCCGGCAACGAGCCAAACTGATGATTCGAGAACACGTAATCGGCTCGGAACATACGCCAGGCGAAGTGTCGATTCAGGTTCAGATCGAGGCCGCCACCAGCCAGGAGCCCGACTGCGCGATCGCTTCCGAAGACTTCGGACGCCAGGCGATGCTCGCCCACGAGAGCTTCGAGAAACGGGGAAAAATAGTGGGAGCGAAAAGTTATCTTAGGCCCAGCGGAAAGGTTGAAAAATTCGGCTTGGTCAATTCGGGCAGCCACTCCGCTGTTACCGCTGCCCCACTGCCCGCTGCTGTCGACGGTCAATCCGAACCAGCGGTCAAAGTCGTAAGTGAGGCTGGCGCCTGCACCCCGCGGATCCCATGTCAAGCAACTGGACACCGGGGCCGTCGCTCCTGGAAGCAGGCCATACACCGTGCACCCTGGATAGAAAACAGAGTATCCGCCGTAAAGCTCCCACTTGGGAGCAGGCCCGTCCTGCGCTGCCGCGAGCGTTCCAAGACCGCACAGGACGGCAACTACTGCCAACCGCATAACTGCAACACGGCCACAAGGGTTATGAGAGTGAGATGACATGTGTCAATTCCTCCGAACTTTTAATAACGTGAAATCGCGCTTTTCCCGCCTGCCGAATACCTCATGGAGCCGGGCAGGGAGGTACATTCACCGGATTGCTTTGCAATGTGACTGCGCCCGTCCGGGCCAGCGCGCTGCCATCCAGCGTTGCCCCGGTGTCGAGCGAGACGGACGCCTGAGCCATAATGATTCCCTGGAATGTTGTGGTGGTTCCCAGCGTCGCCGAACTGCCGACTTGCCAGAACACGTCTCCGGGTATGGCCCCGCCGCTTAGAATGACATTGCTGTTGTTGGCTGCCGTCGTCAGTGTCGACACGATCTGGAAGATGTAGACGCCGTTGCCGCTGAGAGTAAGGTTCCCGGTTATCGCCAGCGAAGGCTGGGCGCTGGTCGTCTTATAAACCCCAGGAGCGAGCGTTTCTCCTCCTATATCCGCGGGGAGCACGGCCCCTCCGGGAGCGGCCGCGGCGAATTCATACGCCGTGGTCAAGTCGCCTTGCGCCGTCTGGGAAACCGTGTCGTCGATGTATTCCGTTCCCGTGAGGGTTGCCGGCGGAAATCCCGCGATCGAAGGCCCTGGCCACACGCCAATATTCCCAGCAACGTCGGACGGTCCGGTACTGGTGACGGTGGAGGCTCCCAGGATTCCGAAAGTGCAGGTCGATCCCAACGGTACGATGGCTTGACATGCCGTGGCGGAGGTGGTGAAGGTCCACACATAATCAGCCGCCAGTGGGGCGCCAGCGAGATCCTGAGCCCCCGTGGTAATGGTGGCGGTGTAGAGGGTGTCTAGCGCGAGAGGGCTGGTTGGTGTAAAGGTTGCGACATTGGTTGACGCAACATAGGCTACCGTTCCCGCCACCGGCGTACCCGACGCGGCCAAAGTAAAGGTTGTGGTATCGATCGTGGCAGGATTCATCGCCTCGCTGAACGTAGCAACGACCAGGGTGTTGGGACATATACCGCTGGAGCCATTCGCAGGGGCTACCGAAATCACGGTGGGAGTACATGCGGCGGCGGCGGTGGTGAAGTTCCATGGATAATTACTCGCCAGCGCGGTCCCATTGAGGTTCTGGACCCCCGTGGTGATAGTCGCGGTGTAGACCGTGCTCAGGGCGAGGGGAGTGGATGGTGTGAAGGTGGCGGTTGACCCGGCGTAGGTAACTACTCCCGTCACGGGCGTGGCGCCTGGCCCGGTCAAGGTAAAGGTCGTGGTATTGATCGTGGTCGGGTTCATCGCTTCGCTGAAGATGGCGCTCACTGCCGTGCTGGGACAGACGCCGACCGCAAGAGGACTCACGGAAATCACGGTGGGCGGTCCACATGGTTCGGCAGCGGTGGTGAAGGTCCATACAACGTTACTCGCCAGCGCAACGCCATTCTCGTCTGTGGCCCCGGTGGTAATGGTGGCGGTATAGAGGGTACTGACTGCGAGAGCGCTGTTTGGCGTGAAGGTCGCGGTTGACCCGGCGTAGGTAACGACTCCCATCACGGGCGTGGCGCCCGGCCCGGTCAAGGTAAAGGTTGTGGCATTGATCGTGGCGGGATTCATCGCTTCGCTGAAAGTGGCGGTCACTGCCGTACTGGGACAGACGCCGGCTGCACCGGCAAAAGGAGTCACGGAAATCACCGTGGGCGGAGCACATGCTTCGGCAGCGGTGGTGAAGCTCCATGGATAATTACTCGGCAGGGCGCCACCATTGAGGTTCTGGGCCCCCGTGGTTATGGTGGCGGTATAGAGGGTACTGACTGCGAGAGCGCTGTTTGGCGTAAAGGTCGCGGTTAATCCCGCGTAGGTAACGACTCCTGCCACGGGCGTGGCGCCCGGCCCGGTCAAGGTAAAGGTTGTGGCATTGATGGTGGTGGGATTCATCGCTTCGCTGAAGGTCGCGCTCACTGGAGCGTTCGGACAGACGCCCCCCGCTCCCGGAAGTGGGATCGTTGAAATCACGGCGGGCGAAGCGCATGGTTCGGCAGCGGTGGTGAAGCTCCATACCATGTTACTGGCTAGCGCAATGCCGTACACGTCGGTGGCCCCGGTCGTAATCGTGGCGGTATAAAGGGTGTTCAGTGCGAGCGCGCTTGATGGCGTAAAGGTGAAAATTGTATTGGTCGGATCGGAGGCAATTGCTCCTGCCACTGCCACGGGCGGAGTGCCCGCGGTCACGACAAAGGTTGCTGCATTGATCGTGGCAGGCTGCATCGGCAGGCTGAAGGTGATGGTCACCGCCGCGCTGGAACAGACGCCAACCGCACCAGCAAGAGGGACTACGGAAACTACAGGCGTGGCTAAGTCGGGGTTGGCGCCGGGCTTGCAGCATCCGGGGCTGAAGCTGAAGACGAGCAGCAGGAATGCTATGGACCAAATCTTAGGATTGCTGTATTCACGCATGACCGTCATTCCTCACTTCTCTGGACTTCACTGCTGCCTCGATTGCTTGACTCTACTTTGCAAAGTAATCGGCAACTGGTGGTACAAGCAAAGATTTCGCCCGCACGAATGGCCGTAGTTTGGCCGCAGCTTCCCAATTTGGAACGCGATATGAGCCCTTCTGCACTGTACTGCTAGAGCAAGTGAGCGAATTTATTGCTGAGGTATAAGTCTGCCGGGGTATAAGTCGGGGACAAGGACTCTACTTTTGGAGCGAGAAGGCAGTCACTATTTCAGCTACGCCCTCCCCAGCGACCAATGCAGAGACGATGCCCCGATTCGACTAAGTTTTGGTGTCCGACGAAGAAGTCAAGGGCTTTACCACAGAGGATCACAGAGGAAACTACGATAGATAAACGTCGATCTGTTTGACGCACTACACTAGCTCGAAGGACTCCGCCATTCTTTGCGATGGAGTTGAAGTAAGAAGTGTTGAAGTATGCAAATTTTCCGTCTTTGGACCAACGCGGAGAGTCGGCCTAGTCAGCAGGAGTTCGCGTGGTGTGAATAACGACGTCATACAGTGTGAGAGCTCGCGGCCCCACCCCTTTCATTGAGATCGGGGCAACGAAGGCGAATGGCATGCTCGGATAACCCTTGATATGGCCTAGCCCTGCAAATCTCGTGATCGTAACGCAAGGCCCTTCGCAACGGAAGTGAACTCGGATCCCCCGACTAATCGATTGCTTCCGAAGCGGCGCTCGAAAATTTCACGTACCGCAGGCACAAAAGAACTCCCTCCAGTAAGAAAGACCCTGTCGACATCCGAGGGCCTCACACCACGAGATTCCAACATGCCGTCGACACATGTCGCAATGGCCTGGATCTCCTCTGAAATCCAGTTCTCAAACTGTGCGCGAGTGACCCTGTGTGAAACCTGAATTCCAGGCACGCGGAATGAGAACACGGATTCTTGCTTGATCGAGAGTTCATACTTGGCATGCTGTACGGCCCGGTGAAGCTGAAACCCAAGATCCTCGGTCACAAGCATGATGAATAAGTCGATTTTGTCAGGCTCGACGGCGCGCGCGCGTAGGGCCCGTAAAGCTTCCATGTTCTCGTTAGATTTGAGGAAGGAAAGGTGATGCCAATGTTCGAGTTTCGCGAAAGGCCAGTTCGGCACCGTTCCCGTCTTTCCCAGAAGGCGCCATTCTGAACCACGCCCCAGCAGCGGCGCGACAAGATGACGGACTAGTTTGGCATCGAAACTGTCTCCCGCGATGCCTACGCCTGCGCTAGCCAGGACCCTTTCCTGGGAGTCTCTCATCCTGCGGGCGTCCGGACCGACGCGGACCAATGTGAAATCGGTCGTGCCTCCTCCGAAATCGGCGACCAGTAGCAGTTGGTCTTTGCTCAGACTCACCTCGTACGAATAAGCCGCGGCGACCGGCTCCAGTTCGAAGTGCACATCGGTGATACCGGCCAGGGCCAGAGCCTCTGTTAATCGATTTGTCGCATAGGCATCATCGGCGTGGTTTGCCGCCCCGACGAATCGCACAGGGCGGCCGACAACCGCCTTGGTCCCGATCGGAACTCCCGATTTTCCAGCGGCCGTCTTGAGTGAACGCAGCAGATAGCCCACCAACTCCTCAAACCGGTAACTTCGCCCAAACAAGCTTGTGGACTTTAGCGAAGAGTTCGCCAAATATGACTTGATCGACTGGATCAAACGACCGCTACCCTCGGCACGCAGGTAATGATCAATGGCGTCCGGCCCCGCATACGCGGCCAACTCCCGACGTGCGCCCTTTTTGGGGGCGGCAAAAAACAAAATCGACCGAAATGTCTCCACTTCGCTATCGCCTGAAAGATAGCGTGCTGTTGTGACTCGGCCAAGTTCATCGGCCATGGCCACCGCGCTATTTGTAGTGCCAAAATCAATCCCGATCATCGACTCGAAGTGTGCACACCGAAGCGATTTGGAGTCAATAGCTGGGCAAGAGGCACCAGCGGCATGCTCAGCCTGGGGTTGACCAATGCCTGCGCGACCAAATCAGTTGCCAGTTGTGGCGCGCAGGCGATGTTCACCAGCCCGCGCGGCACCTTGATGGATTCAGGTTGCGTGATTCGGGATGGCCTTTCACTTCAAATGGCCATGGTGATGCGGATCGGGCGTGCTGCGCAAATCCAACCGCAGTTTTCCGAGGATTCCGGAGGGCAAAACCTGCAAGTTCGCCATGTCCTGGGGACTGAATCGCTCGCCGTACCTCTGATTGAGCAGGCGGTAAGCGGGAAGCGCACGGCCAGCCAGCGAGTTGATGGCTGTGTTGCCGACAACAATGCGCAGGCTGTTCTTCCCGGCCCTTAAGAACTTAGTTACATCCACCGTGTACGGCGGACGCCACACGAAGCCGGCGCTCTCACCGTTGACATAAATCTGAGCCGCCTCCCGGACGGGCCCTTCGAGATATGCCTTCATGGCGTGTTCCACCAGCGGATCGGGTTCTTCGATCGGCGTGCCTGGTCCGAAATCAAGCACGGCATTGATACCGGACTTCGTCTCCTGAGCCGAAAGATCGATTGTCCTTACGTAGCTGACTTTGCCGGAATAATATTTGAAGGCTGAATCTTCGCTCCAGGGATGAAGCGCGGGCACGGAAACAGTTTGATTGGTATCGGTGAACGTCGCTTGCCAGTCTGTTGTGAGGTCGATTGTTTTTAGATGGGCTGCCGCCGGGTGCGGCCTCTCACGGTTAATCTCTGAATTCGTGAATAAGATCAACCGGGACTCGTAAGGCTGCAAATCGAGATCCACGACAGATGGATTCTCGACGGCACGTGTCTCACCCGTGAACGGATCCCACCATTCCGCGTGTTGCGCGCGTTGGCGAAACGTGGCCTGCACGTGGTGTGACTGATTGCTGGTGTTGGCAATGAAATATAAGTCTCCAGCCGCCAGCTTTCGATGGATGAAACCGATTCGTGGGGTTCTCGGAGACAACACGACATCGGGGACAAGATAAGTAGCGAGCGAAGCTCCAAGCTGCGTCTCGTCTGGGATAAAGTGCCCCACAGCATCCTTCGCCTGAAACAGGCGTTGCGAGATTTCCTGGATCTGCCTGCTCTCGGATTCCGCTTCCATGACTCCGGGTGAGGTGGCGGGCAGGGTGTGCGCAGCAATAACAATCCCCCCGCGCCGCGCATAATCTTCGATCTTCTGGAAGGTTGCGATCGGCAACCGGTCAATCGACGGCAAAATCAGCACTTTGTATGGGATGCCCACGGCCTCGATTGCATCCGCATCGATGAAGTCCAGATTAAATCCAGAATCCAGAACCTGTGGAATGACCTTGTTTATGAACGAATGCTCCAAAGTTTCATCAATGCTGAAGTTCGAACCTACCGTGTTAAACCCGCCCTGGTTAATGACTGACTTTGTGGAATCACCTCGCACCGAAAATGTTGACCAGACATCGTCATTGGGCAGGAGTAGCGCTACATCGTTAGCCGGCTTTCCCTGCCGTAGAGCGAAGCTGACGCGCTGCAGATAGCCAGCCAGATCGGGCATGACAAATGACCATGGGTTGTGCGTGTTGAGGGCGGCTGCGGCGTACATCCGCCATCCCGGTTCTCCAGCCTCTTCGGGGGAATATGGCCAACCATGCCCGACCAATTGATTGATGCCTTGCAGGAAGTGCAGGTCGGCTTCGGCCTTCAGGTCTAATGGTGTGGCGCGGAACGCAGGGGAATGCAGCCAGGTCCAGGTTTCGGAAGAGATCACGGGCTTGCCGAAAAGGTGGCCGGCCGATGCCGCCCAGCGCACGTCGGAAAATTCCCGCCACATGAACAAAGATGCTTTGCCCTCGCCTTCTGGAAGATCGGCGTATCGGTTGCTGGAGAGATTGACGGGAGGAAATCCGTAGGTCTGGGACCGAAATAACGTGTGGTGCTGTTGCGCCCAGTCATGCAACGGTGCCAGGTAACGCTCATTTGCTAATTCCGTAAGCGTCTTTCCCCAGTCATGCCGCACGGCGGCAGTCAAAGGCCCGACATCACCGACCAGGGCCGGCAGATACCGAGTAAGTTCGTACCCGCGCCTAGCGCGAAACTCGTTCATCAGATCCCCGGTCCAGTTGGATCCGTAATTCTCCAGGCTGTCGCTGAAAACGGCGTATGGAGGCTGGTCGCCGAAGGGTTCAAGCAAGCGGTCTCCCACGGCATGAAGGTGAGTCTCGATTGCGTTTCGATCGTAGTGGTCGAGCACAAAGCCCTCGGCGCCAACCGCCGGGCGCTTCACCGTCATCCCGGTCCGACTTGATATAAAGAAAATTGCGTCGTTCGCGCCTTCTTGCCGCGGAGAAATCTGCACGCGGCCGTTTGCGATCGCGGACACCTGTTTGGCATCGCGCCATGACGGCTGGCCATCTCTAACGGGAGCCAGAAAAACAGCGATGAGTTGCTCCCCTGTATCGATGTCGGGCACAGCAATCGAGTCAGTTCCCAGCGGAACTGGGATCGTTTCCACCCTTAGTTCTCCAGCCGCCTGGCTCACCGCTATGTGCGGACCCCCAAAAGGCCAGCCACTTGCCAACGTGATGTCAACCCGCAAACCAAGAGTCCTGGCCGTGGATGCGGCAAAGCGAATCGCGTCGAGGTGTTCGTCGGAAAGAAATTGCTGATTGTGAAAGCCGCTCTTCGGGTCATCGAGGGCAAGAGGATACAGCGTGGCGATCTCGACCCCGCCGATACCTTCTGCCTTCATTTGCTCCAGCTCTCGCTGCAACTCAGGTTTGGTGACGGCAGGGCCAAACCACCACCAGCGCATCATGATTCGGCAGTCATCCGGCGGTTTGGCAAATGATCTCTCAAGGTTCGTCAATGTTTCGTCCTGCGCCATGCACCTGGGAAGTTGCAGGAATCCGGCAAAGAGAATAATCAGCACCAGTTTGTAGGGGACACTATTTTGCATAGAGGAAGCCTGGTCGCGATCTCGTCTTGACCTGGAAATTTTTCTAACTACGCGGCGGTCGAACTTAGTGTGAAGACCCGCCAACGTAGTTACCATAACCAACAATGACTGTCGAACTGACCAGCACGAAAAGGCTGACTGCCACCAGCACCCAGGTCCTGTTGCTGGCGCCCTTCCACTCCTTCAGCGCGATACCCCACAGTGTGCTGAAAATGATGATGCTGGCCATGTGCAACGTCCAACTGGAGAACTTGTACCTTCCCATCTGGGTCTCACCCATGCTGTAAAAGAAAAACTGCATGTACCAGGTTGTGCCCGCGACAGCCGAGAATAAGTAGTTGGCAAGCATCGGAGCCCTTGCAGCCATTTCCTGGGCGACGCCGGCGGCTATAGCCATCTCCTCCGCCGGAGCATCGGTGACGGCTTCAAGAATGTGCTCTTGGTTGCGCGCCGGGCTGCGCGCGGGAACCTTGCCGCGAATCTGGGACTCGAGGCACCGGGACCCGAAGTACTGGTAACCGGTGCGGTTGCGAATGTTCAGAATCAGACACCAGATGAAATTCGTAGTGAAGCCTCCGGCAAGAACCACCACGAGAACGGGAAGTCCCTGCCACAAGACCGGGGTACCGTGCTGCATGGTGATGGCCTTGATAGGATCGCCCGCTGCGAGTCCGTAGGCGAAGCAAGCGCTCATCACCCCTGAAAACGTGGCGACGAGCAATCCTTTTTTCAGGTCGAATTCCTTGATCGAGGCACGCTTCTGCTCGGTCGACATTTCGCGTTCTTTGGATACTCCGGCCAAGCCCGCGAACCCGATGCCGAGCAAGCAGATCGCGACTCCACCGAGAATGATCAGACCCGAGTGAGTGCCGAGAACTTGAGATGCGAATACTCCGCGGAAAATGGGAGGCATCAAAGTGCCAAAAGCGGCGGTGTAGCCGAGTGCAACCGCCATGCCGAGCGACATTCCCAAATAGCGCATGGTGAGGCCGAAGGTGAGGCCTCCGACTCCCCACAAGACTCCGAAAACATACGCCCAGAAAAGGCTGCCGGCCGGAGCCTGGTGGAGTACCGGCAACAGGTCGCGGGTCATGGTGAGTGCGAGGATCCATGGAGCGATGATCCAACTGAAGAATCCGCCCACCAGCCAGTAGGTCTCCCAGGCCCAGTTCTTCACGCCGCGATAGGGAACGTAGAAACTGGCGGAGGCGAGACCGCCGAGCCAGTGAAAGAACACCCCCAGAGCAGGGTTCATGGAATCCTCGTGTCTGAATAACGGTGAAACACTCCTTCTAACGCCTCCTTAACGCAGGAAAGCTTCGGAAAGACCGCCGTCAACAGGAATCATGTGCCCAGTCGTCTTTGCACTTTGATCGCTCGCCAGCCACACGATTGCTGCCGCACAATCCTGGGGGAGGACGGGCCGTTTCGTCAGCGTGCGTTGCGAATAAAAATCGGCGAGCCTGGCGCGCAACTCTTCGGTCGAGTCCGAATGCTGGAAGGCGATCTTATATTTCTCAAGAGACTGAATCACGCGGTCACGAGGGAACATGGTGGAACCTGCGACCACGGTGGCGGGAGCAATTCCGTTGACGCGCACCTGCGGACCGAGCTTGATGGACAGTTCCCGGATCAGATGGTTAAGAGCCGACTTGCTGGTGTCATAAGCCTCGCTGGCTTGCTTAGGCACCACCGCGTTGGCAGAACTGGTGAGCACCATGGCAGCGGGCAATCCCTGGTCTTTGAAGATCCACTCCGTTTTCCGGGCAAGAAGATAGTTGCCGGTGACATTGACCAGGAAAGTCTGCGCCCACTGCGCTTCGGAGAGTTCCCCGTCCGCTGCGGGCACGGGATAGACGGCGGCCGTGTTGACAATGATATCGAGGCCGCCAAACTGAGAAATCGTGAAGCTCGCCGCGTCGGCCAGAGAAACCGAAGAACTTAGATCGACTCGAGTGTGCGCGACAAACTCCGACGATGCGATAGCGCGGGCCTCGAGGGAGACTGTGCCTGCGCCCTGCTGGTCGAAATCCGCAACGACCACATGAGCCCCCTTGCGGGCCAGCAGTAAAACAACTTCACGACCGATTCCGCTGGCACCACCAATGACGAGCGCAATCTTTCGGCTGAATTCCGCCTCCACCGGCATGCGTTGCAGCTTGGCTTCTTCCAGTGCCCAATACTCGATGCGGAACGCTTCCGACCTCGGAAGCGCCACATAGTTATGGAACTGCGTGAACTGCTGCGACTGTTCGGGGTAACGAGCCTGCGGCAGGGGATGACTAACTTCTCCATCCTCCAAAGCGTTGGCGCCGGCCATGACGTGAATCGCGTTGAGGAAGAACTCGGTTGTGATTCGCGCTTCTTTCTTATTCTTGCCGAAGCCGAACAGGCCCAGGCCCGGAACAACTACGACGGAGGGATTGGAATCTCGCAGCTTGGGAGAATCGACCGTGGCCCACGCATCGTAGTACTTCTTGTAGGCAGATCGATACTCCACGGCCTCGCCTTGGATTCTCGCCTTCAGAACGCTGACATCCTCCCTCACTCGATCCCATGGAAGGAAAAGAGGACAGACCCGCGTTCGCAGGAAATGGTCGGGACAACTGGTGCCCAGAGAACTTAATTCCTTGGCCCACTTCGATCCGGCGAAAGTCAACGCATCTTCGTGGTCGGAATAATGGGCGACCACAGGCCGATTCGAAGACACTACTCCCCGAAGCGCCGGCAGAATCTGAATCGCTATCTTTTTGCGATCCTGCGCGGCAGCATGTTCAACTCCGCCGAACAGAGAGCCTTTCTTCAATTGATGATTCAGAATGAACTCGCCCATCTGGTCGATGGTGTGAATGCTGTTCAAATAGCAAACGCGTTGTGTGGTTCCCCAGGTGAACAGGCCGTGGCCCCCTAGAATGAGGCCTTCCGCACCGGGGTTGTCTTTGACGGCGCGTTCAATCATGAGGGCCAGTTCGAAACCGGGCCGCTGCCAGGGAACCCAAACAATCCTGCGACCAAATTCTTTATTGAACTGGTCGAGTTTGCGTTTTCCATTGGCGCTCGCCGCCAGTGCGATCGCCCAGTCAGGGTGCAGATGATCCACATGATCGAAGGGAAGGAAAGCATGCAGAGGAGTGTCGATCGAGGCCGCTACACGATTCTCGCCAAACGCCGAGAGGGGGTAGTAGCGGACCATCTCATCCTCGTATGGCTCGCCGCGGTATAGCTGTTTGAGTTGCTCCAGGCGATCAAGGTAGAGCAAGGCGAATCCAGATTCGGCGATCGACCCGAGGTCTCCGCCGCTGCCCTTTACGGCCAGCACGCGGACGGGGCGGGCCGTGAACGGATCGGGGAGTTCGAATTTGGAACTGGTATTTCCGCCGCCGAAATTGGTGATGCGTAAGTCCGCGCCCAACAGATTGGAGCGGTAACGGAGTAGAGCCAGTGGATTGCCGGATATTTCCTGCGCCTCGGCGTGGTTCCACAAATCTTTCAGGTGAGTGGTCTGTTTGATTTCAGGCATAAATGCTCCCGCAATATTGCTCAAATCGTTCGGCGTGCCGATCCCACTTGTCGGTTTCGCGCGGATCGAAGACTTCGGTGGGGAAAGATCGATCCACAATGGCGCGAACTTCGGCGAGCGAGGCCGCGCCTCCGGTCGCAAGAATCTGCATGGCGACATTCCCCAGGGCCGTGGCTTCGGCGGGGCCGGCAAGCACCTTTCGTCCGGTGGCGTCAGCGGTCAGTTGATTCAGCAGGCGATTCTTCGATCCGCCGCCAATGATACGAATCTGGCCGATGCGCTGCCCACTCACCTGCTCCAGATTCCGCAGAACAAAACGGTACTTGAACGCGAGGCTCTCCAGAATGGCTCGCACGCAGGCGCCGGGCACCTGTGGAACTGGCTGGTGGGTTCGAATGCAGAATTTGTCGATGGCGGTGAGCATATCTGGCGGACGCAAGAAAGACTCGTCATCAGGGTCGACGAGGCAACGGAACGGCGCCTCCCGCGCAGCCAGTTCGATCAATTCGCGGTAGTCGTACGTCTGGTCTTGCGCGATCCAGGAACGGCGGCACTCCTGCAGCATCCACAAGCCCATAACATTCTTCAACAGTCTGGTCGTTCCATTCACGCCACCTTCGTTTGTGAAGTTCAGGCGCAACGCCTCGGGCGTAATCACCGGAAAATCCAGTTCGGCGCCCAGCAGCGACCACGTCCCGGAACCGAGAAATGCAGTGCCATCGCGGGCCGAAATCGCGGCTACTGCCGAGCCCGTGTCGTGACACGCTGGAGCAATCACCGGCGTGCTCGCAAGAGAAATGTGGCCTGCGATCTCTGGGAGGATTGTCCCAAGGATCGAGCCTGGTTCCACGATTGGTGCAGGCAAATGAGGCGGAAGGTCCAGGCGTTGCATCAGGCTCGTGGCCCAAGTGCGCTTCCCCGGATCCATCATCTGGGTGGTTGTGGCGTTGGTGAATTCGCAAACCGCATTTCCCGTCAGCCAATAGTTAAATAAATCTGGAATCGTGAGCAGATATTTTGCCGCTTCAAGAAGCTTCGGAGTTTGACGCCGCGCGGCGAAGAGTTGATACAGAGTATTGATGGGCATGAACTGAATGCCGGTCGCTTCGTAGATCTCTTCTTTACTGACCTTGCCGAGGACCTCCGCCATGACACCTTCGGTTCGCCGATCGCGGTAGTGGTAAGGGTTTTCGAGCAACTCACCGCGTTCTCCCAGCAGCGCATAATCCACGCCCCAGGCGTCAACGCCAATGCCGGCCAGTGATACTTCACCCAGCTGAGCGAGAGCTCTTCGCACTTCGAACCAAAGTCGAGCCACGTCCCAGTGCAGAGATCCGCCGTATTCGACCGGCTCATTGGGAAAACGATGAACCTCCTCCGTCGTTAGAATTCCCGACTGAAGATGCGCCAGCACGGCGCGTCCGCTCTCGGCGCCAAGATCGAACGCCAGATACGGATTTCCATGAATGCTCTTAGGCATGGGAACTCTTAGGCATAGATGCTCTTAAGCATAGGAGGAAACATTCTGGGGATTCCGGGCCGCGCGTTCCCTGGTGATGCGCTCGATGTAACCGCTTTGGCGAAATGCTTCCATTGGATTTCTGGGCAAGCCTTTGGAAAAGCGCCAATCCTGGATGACCGCACGAACGTCTGTGGCAAATGCGTCCTGCAGCAGGGACTCCGCCTTCACCAAATCACAGTTCTTCTGGGCGGTCGTGAGTTCTCGACCATCCACCAGAGCGGCCTTGGAGAAGAGTTCTTGCGCCATGGTCACGGTCTGGATTGCCTCCTCAATTTTGCCTTTGAGGTTGTGGCTCTGGTCCACCATATAGGCGATGTCTGCCTTCTTACCGGTTTCCCATTCGAAGATGCGGATCTCGTGAAAAATCCGGAACACTTGATAAGGATCAATCGAGCCCAGGGTCAAATCGTCATCAGCGTAACGGCGGTCATTAAAGTGAAAACCCCCGAGCATATCTTCGGATAAGAGCCAGGCGACGATTTGCTCGATGTTCTGGGCCGCATAGTGATGCCCGGTATCGACCAAAACTTTCGCTTGTGGACCGGCGGCCCGCGCAAGTAGCAAAGACATACCCCAATCGGCGATATCGGTGTGGTAAAAGGCGGGCTCAAATGGCTTGTACTCAACCAGCAGCCGCTGGCCGGCGGCGAGCGCACGATGGGACTCTTTCAATCCCTCGGTGAACCATTGCTTGCGTTGCCGGATGTTCGCCGTGCCCGGATAATTTGAGCCGTCCGCAAACCACAGGGAAACATCCCGGCTGTTGAGACGACGGGCTATCTCGATACTGTCTTTGGTGTGCTGCAGGGCCTGCAGGCGAATGGCAGGATCGGGATTTCCGAAGGAGCCATACTTGTATTCCTGATCCTGGAAAAGATTAGGATTGATGGAGCCGGGTAGGACTTGATACCGCTCCGCGAACTTCTTGATGTCACCGGTGCTGTTGACTCCGTCAGGGCAGTCCCATAGCACGTGCAGGGCTATGGTCGGGCAGACTCCTGTGAACTGGTGTACCTGGCCGGCATCACTGAACTTCTCCTCAGTCGTGGTGGCAGCAGCCGGTTGAGTGAATTTGCCGAAACGTGTGCCGGTGTTGGCGAAGCCCCAGGACGGCAGCTCGATGCGGAAGTCTTCAAGCGCTTGAAAAATCTTCTGAGTCTTGCTTGCATCCATCGCGGACCTCTTCTCCTAGCTTGAAGGTTACAATCGTTGCTCGACAAGGTCACGAATTTGTTTCGAGAAACGGGGATTTCGCATCGCAGAATGCACAGCATACGCTCCCATACGGCCAAAGTGTTAGTGCCCCGAGACCTTGAAAGCGTACGGTTGCTTGAAATACACACCCAGCAGAAGCTGGATTCGCGCACGAAGTCTTTGCCATACAGAATTTTTCACTCAGGTCCCTGGATACGCGGGCCGGGTGATTGTTCCGAGCCCGTCTGTGAGATCATCAGTTCGACGATCGAGGCGAAGGAATACGAACCGCTTGTGCGCACGTGCTATTAACGCCTCATGTCAAAGACAGGCTCATCGCCCATGATCCTGCATCATTGCAAGAAGTACATGGGAGAATCGGGACTAGCCCACGGGACCAATACCATCTTCTAGATCGGAGGCAACCATACCATGGCAAAACGGCTGGCCGTCACCATTGCAGGGGCCGTGTCTCTGGGTAGCTATGAAGCCGGAGTGTTATATGAACTGATGGAGGCCATTCGTACTCACAATACAGAAGCGACAGAGAACCAAAAGATCTATGTGGACGTAATCACGGGTGCATCCGCCGGTGGTATGACGGCTGCGATGGTGGCGCAACGACTGATGTACGACGGGAAAGCCCTGGAAGGCGAGTTTACCAATGCGCTCTATGAAGCATGGGTCAAGAACATCAGCCTGATGCGGTTGGTGAAAATGCGCTGGAAGGAAAAGAAGTGGCACTCCCTGCTGTCCTCTGATCTTGTCCAATCCATCGGGCATCGGATGCTCATTCAGTCAATGGAGGGGGCACTCACTGGGCCCCATGCGGCCGTCGAACAAATCGAAGGTGTGCCGCAAAGGATTCGTGTTGGACTGGCCCTTACCAATCTGAACGGAATCGATTACATGATTCCTATCCTCGGGAACCCCGATGGCGGCTTTAACTATACGACTTCAGTCGATCAGATGACGTTCGAGGTGACCGGGAACAAAAGAGACGACGCTCCTGGTTGGAAGCAGATGTGCGATGCGGCCGTCGCTTCGGGAGCATTTCCTGCTGCTTTCCGCCCCAAATCGATCTCACGCAGCGTAGGCGATTTTGGAGACCGGCTTCCCGTTCCGGTATCTCCGTCGGATCAGGGCAAGACCTTTGTCGACTGGAGCGGGCGATCGCCGGCCGACTTCGCTTATTCGGATGGCGGAGTACTGCAAAACCAACCGCTTGGCATCGCCAAGAACCTGGTTGACGACGTGGTAGCAGAGCGGGCGACAGGTCGAGACCCGGCAGCGTTTTGTGATGCTAGCGATCGTCTCTATGTGTTTGTCGCTCCACACTCGGTGAAGTCCACGGCCAAAAAACTGCACGCACAGAAAATCACCATCTGGGATGAGCTCAAACAACTCCTCCATGTGTACTTGCGGCAAGCGATGTTTCACGACTGGATCGTCGCCGAAGGAATGAACCAGAACATTCGCCTCTTGGATAACCGCGCATCCGGACTTGCCAAAGTGATTGCCGACGGGGCCGTCGACATTCCTGCGCTATTCAAGGCTTCGAGCGATTTGAACCACATCCTCATCGGCAGCGAAAACGAAGAGCAGGGACGCCTGATTCGGCTGCAGGAACAGTACAGCACCGAATACAGGTTGGTAGAGCAAGCTGCCGGGATCGAAGGCGCGAAGGCATTCATCAGTGCTCTGGCTACGCTTGAAGCTGCGGCTCAACTCGAGTCTCGCGACAAGATGAAAATCGTGGCAGTTGTCGCCGATCCGCAGAAAGAACTTGCCGGCAGCGGGCTGGCATCGTTCGTGGGATTCTTCAAACTGAGTTTTCGGGAACATGACTACTGGGTTGGGCGTGTCAAAACGCGTACTTACTTGAAGCGGCCCGACGTGAAGCAGATTCTAGGAGTGACGAGTTGGCCGCACGAGGAGGAATGGAACAAGGATCTCCCCAATACCTCGGGAGTGACGTTGCCGCTCAAATTTTTTCAAGTGGCGCGCGCAGCCTTTATTCCCGCCGTGATCTTCGTACTCCTTCGGCCGGTCCTCCTTCTGGCCTTCGCCTTGCTGTGCGGCCTGGTCTTGGGCGTTCGGTATCTGCCGCATCACTAAATGCCGGGTTCCTAAGCCGGGTCCGCTGGGGCGATGGCGATACTACCAGGAGAAGGCAGCCTTGCCGTTCCTGCGTACTGCACACGAAAACCAAGGCAACTCAGAAAGCAACAGGATCATAGGGCAGGGCATCAAAATGCTGAACAGGAGAGGCTGTGCATGTCCATGCGAACCCAGACGCGAGTCGAGTACGACCTTCCTACCGCGGTTACGTTCCTGCTCGTGGGTTTGGCCGTGGGATCGATGTTCGCCATTTTATTCAATCCGCCAGACAAGCTGGATAGAAAGTCCATTGGAATCAACTCGGCTTCCGTGAATCGAGGGCATTGGTGAGATTCCCCACCGTTCGGAGGGCCTGCGACCTACGGCAACTGCCGTATCGACTCAAGTCCACAACGGGTGTATTTACTGAATATTGCTTGGAAGCGCGTGGCTTTGCGCGCCCGGCAAACTGCGAACGAAGCACCCGGGAATGTAGGCAACGGCTCACAGATTGCGAGGTTTTTGTACTGCCGCTTCGCCCCATCACGGGGGTCTGACATGAAGAAGCAATGGTTCTGGGCGGTTCCGGCGTCGGTATTGGCGCTTTCACCGTGTCTGCTCGCCCAACAGCCGGTTACGCAACCTGTGCCGCTGCCGGCAAATATTTTGGGACCGCCGCTGGTGGCATGGTCGCAACTGCAAAAACCGCAACCCACCCCGCAGCCCTTGTCGGCTCCTGAATCTCTCGAGCAGCAGTCGTCAAGCAAGGTTCAGCAACCAGAACATCCATCCGTTCAGGCGATTTCCGGGACAATCGTAAAAGACGGCACCGAATATGTTTTGAAGACGCCGGACAATCTCATATACCGGATCGATCAACAAGACCTGGCGGGACTGTACGAGAACCGTTTGGTGAAGGTCGTCGGCATGGTCGAAGCAAGAACGATCGATGGAAGACCGGAGAAGACGGTGCACATCACAAGCATCGAAACATAACCCCCTCCCGCTTTAAAGAAAAAATAATCCCGCCGAACGGGAGCCGTCCGGCGGGATGAAAGCAGCAGTAGTGTTTGGTCACTTTTCCGACTCTGCGATGATGTCCACTACATGGACCGTGTTGGAATCCGGGTCTAGAGCGCCCATCACTTGAACGTTTTTCCCTTCAAACTGCTTTGCTTTGTCCTGATCATCCAGCAGGTATGGCTGGGTCGTGGACGAGTCCTGAAGCACCAGCTTGCCGCCGGATTTTGCTATTTTCCCTTCAAACGTGCGTGCGGATGGGGTATTCACCGGCTTCTGTTGTTGAGAAGAATCCGTCTGACTCTGAGGCGTCTGTTCCTGCGCGGAAGCAGCCCAAGTGAAACCGAGCAGCGCGAATCCCAGCGTGGTAGTGATCGATAGAAATCTTTTCATTTGTTTTACTCCAGCGGTTAATTTTGTGACTCCAGCTCGAAAATCAGATCTGTAGCCCAGGTTTGTAGATCCAACCTTCCTTGTCCACAAGCCTTCCGCTTACACTGCAAACGCCGGGCCAGAGCGTCCAGCGAGCATAACTGCCCAAGTTGCAACAAAGCTTGGCGCGCAGCCGCAATCGCCACTGGGCAGAACATTCCATACGCCCCGCAATTTCGCGCTACGGCATCAACTCGACTTTGCTACGGCAATCACCTCACAAGGCGGGAAAGGAAAAAGCGGGCAGGACACGGCCTGACGGCGCGCTGAACCCTTGCGTGAGTCGAGGTATTCTGGCAGCGAAAACCCTGAGCCAGACATTTCAGGCGACCGCCGACAGGCCCTCATGGTTGGGGCCGTTATCGGCGGCTTGCGTAGCCAATTCAGCCCTGGCACGGGGCAGGCTGTTGGGGTAACGGCGCTGCAGGAATTCCACCATCTTTTCGCGGACGTAACAACGGAGATCCCATGCTTCGGAACTTCCTGGAGCGCTCATCAAGGCACGCAGTTCCACCGTGCGTTCCGATAAGTTCGAGACCTGCAGACCCCACACTTTCCCGTCCCACATACCCGACGACGCCAACATTCGGTGCAGTTCTTCGCGAACTTCATCGACGGGCACCGTATAGTCAGCGTAGAAAAATACCGTTCCCAGCAAGTCGCTGCTTTGTCGCGTCCAGTTCTGGAAGGGCTTTTCAATGAAGTAGGAGAGCGGCAATACCAGTCGGCGTAGATCCCACACTCGCACGACCACGTAGGTCGTGGTGATTTCTTCGATCCAGCCCCACTCCCCTTCCACGACGACGGCATCTTCCAGTCGAATGGGTTGCGTGAGCGCGATCTGCACACCGGCAAGAAGATTCGAAAGCGTCGAGTGCGCGGCAACACCGGCGACAATCGCCGCCAGCCCCGCCGAGGCAAACAAGCTCTCGCCCACATGACGAATGTTGGGGAAAGTCATCAGCATGATCGAGACCGTCAGAACGATAATCACGACGGTCGCGATATGACGCAGAACCTGCACCTGCGTTCCCAGTTGGCGCGCGATCAGATCCCTTTTGGCTACCGGATGGCGAATAGCGATGTAGGTCTCGAAGGCCCCGATCATTCTGATCGTGCGCCATCCCACGATACCAATCAGGGCCAATCCCACCGCGTGGGTCAGAGGAGTCAGAATCGCCGGTTGGAGCCGAAGCCAGGGAGCGACAGTCAGCAGCGCAACCAGAGGCAGAACGTAGCGCGTTGAGTCTACCGCATACCCTACCCACACCTTGAAAAACACGCTGGAACTTCTGCGGAGAGCCTGTTGGCCGAACGCGGAAATGATGCGCTGGACTGCGAATGCCAGCAGAATTGCGGCTGCGCTGAGTCCCAGCGACCAAAATAGCTCTCTCAGATCTCTCAGATCAGACAAGCAGACCGTCCCCCTTTTTCGATTCCGGCCTTCTTCAGATGCCTACGGTCAGCCGACGGATGCCGGGGCAGATTAAATATGTCCGATTTCAATTCGTCAGATTGAATCCGCCCGGCGGCTTCAGGTTCGCATCAGGCGACGTGAACAATCCCGTTGCGCACTGCGTAAAGCGTGAGATCCACAACCGAGTGGAGATCGAGTTTGCGCATGAGATTGGTGCGGTGAGTCTCAGCGGTTTTTACGCTGAGATTAAGAGTGGTGGCCACTTCCTTGGTGGTTTTTCCTCCGGCCAACAACTGAATCACTTCTCGTTCTCTTGGTGTTAATACGCTGCGAAACACTCCGTTCGGTTCCGCCCCAGGATGCAAATACCCTTCAAGCACTAACTGCGCAACCTTGGTGGTGAAAAATGTACGGCCACGCTGCAGAGCTTCCACTGCGGACACCAGGTCGCGGCCCGCGTCAGACTTCAGCAGGAACCCCAGCGCCCCAGCCGCGAGAACCTCGCGCACCACCTGCTCGGAGTCATGCATGGTGAGGATCAAAATGCGCGTGTCAGGCGCCGCGGCGAGAATTTGCCGTGCCGCATCCAGACCATTGAGGCTCGGCATCGCGATATCGGCAATACGATGTCCGGCTTCAGCCGCGTAGCTTGGGCGACTGCTTCACGCCCATCGGCCACATCGCCGCAGACTTCCCAGCCGGGATGCCCCTCCAGCAGGCAACGAACTCCTCGCCTCGCTACCTCATGATCATCCGCAATCAGAATTCTAAGCACACTCATGCGTCGCCCTCCATCAGACAAGGGAGCATCAAGCGGCCAGGAAACATTCTAATGGAAAAAACTACCGGCCTGACAGTCAACCATGCACATGCCGTACCAAACCTGAATTGCTTGCGCACCAAGCACTTTGGCGGGATTCAGCCACGACGGTGTTGTAAGTTTCGCCACCGTCCCCGTCGAATCTACACCGAGACCCTGACTCACGACATTCGGAGTCAGTGCACCCTCGCGTACAGGCCCCAGAATCAGAGTGCCCACGCGAACTAACGCCCGGTGGTGGTGGAGGCGCGTGCCGGGATACGGGTGGCTTACGTTGCGAATGCGGAACGGCTACTACACCGGAGAATCCGTACGCTGAGGTTGCGGGGGCGGAGGCAGGAGAGGCTGGCTTTCGGGTTGAACTTCGATCTGGATGATCCTGTTCTTAATGGCATACACAACCAAATCCCGGATCGAGTGCAGGTTGAGTTTGCGCATGATATTGCTGCGATGGGTTTCCACCGTTTTGGTGCTCAAATTGAGCGCGACCGCGACCTCCTTGGAGCTCTTGCCTTCCGCCAGAAGCTGAGTGATTTCCCGCTCGCGGGGGGTCAGGGAAGGCAGTTGCGGAGGCTGATTTCTGGAAATGGCGTGTCCTTTTTCCAGAAAGCCGGCCAGCAATAAGTCGTTGACCCGCGGAGTAAAGAACATGCGCCGGCTTTGCAAAGCTTCGACCGCCGCCACCAGATCGCGGGCGGCGTCCGACTTAAGCACAAAACCACGCGCTCCCGCGTCCAGCGCTTCGCTGATCACCTGATCGGCGTCAGTGATGGTCAGCACGATCACCTTGAAATTCGGATCGTGCTGCAGCAGGCGCCGGGTTGCATCCAACCCGTTCAGATTGGGCATGCCGATGTCCAGAATCACCACATCCGGTTTGAGTTCCTTGGCCTTCTCCACGACTTCGCGCCCGTCGGTAGCTTCTCCGCAGATCTCCCATCCTTCATGTCTCTGCAAGAGAGCGCACAAACCGCGGCGAACAATCTCATGATCATCCGCCAACAGGATTCGCAGTTTCATATCAACGGCTCCTCGTGAACATCGACAACGATTTGGTCTGCATTATTTACCCGGCGGCGCCAGGTTGGGCGGCGGGTTGGGTAGCGTCAGCGCAGTAAAGATTCGATGCCGACTCACGGCCTCGATGGCTTCCAGCAGGTCTCGGGCTGCGTTGGACTTTACAACGTAACCCTTGGCCCCGGCGCCAAGAGCTTCCCGCAGCATTTGCGGAGAATCGTGTTGCGTCACAAACAGAACCTCAAGGTCAGGCTTCTTCTGCCGGACCTGACGGCAAACTTCAATGCCGCTCATCTTGGGCATGGTCACATCCAGAATCAATACATCCGGCTGCAAACTCCCCACTTTTTCCAGAGCCTCAATCCCGTCCGACGCCTCGCCCACTACTTCGCATTCGGGCCGCCGCAGTAGAACTGTCCTCAGTCCTTCTCTTACAATGGGATGATCGTCAACAAGTAGGATCCGGGTTGGCATATTCGCTTCTTGATCAGCCCCGAATCGCAGAGTCGGACTTTTCATTGCACGTCAGACCTTCTATTTGGGCGCGCCCCAGATTAGCAGCACCCCGGTCAGCACCGAATACAGGGAATCCTGTATAGGACATCTGTTTAATCTTGCATCTTCGATAGAATCGGCCCAGACTCAGCCGCCGCTAAGCACGGGAAAATAGGTCTTCTGCTCCAATAGCGTTTGCACCGCTTCCACAATCGAGCCTACATCTGATTTGGCACAAACGCCACGGACTCCCACAGCTTTGGCGGCAGCCGCCAGCTGATTTGACAAATAGACGGTCACCATCAGGATCGGTATTCGAGGCCAGTGCTGTTGCACCTCGCGAGCAACATCCAATCCGTTGAGATCCGGCATCTTGAAGTCCAATAAAATCACGTCGGGTGTAGAATCCCGGGTTCGCTGCAGAGCTTCTTCTCCGGTTCTGGCCTCACCACAGACTTGCCACGCATTTTGTTGTTCCAGAATCGCGCGCAAGTAGTGGCGCACCGCCGGATTATCGTCAACCACAAGAATTCGTACCAAGCGATCCTCCCTCCCGAGCAAAAGGCCTCGACGAGTTAGGGATCGCGGCCAAGCCCCCTCGTGGCCAGTACCCCTCCGCCGAACATAGAAGCTTGAGCGACGGAACGATATCCGGTGAACTCCGTAGAGGTGCCGAGACAGTAACTTACTTGCTGTCTCACTCAACGCCGCACGATCCGCGTGGGCCACCGTTCTCGCAAAGCATTACACGGCCGGACGCTTCCGCAAGATTCGCCATCTTGGAAAAAGAAGATCGCGCATCTTGAGCTTCGCTTTGTGCAGTTGAGACTTGGAGTTTCCGATCGAACAGCGGAGCAACCGGGCAATCTCGTGATGCTGATAACCTTCAATCTCATGCAATGCGAAGATGGTACGGCAGCCTTCCGGGAGAGACTTGACCGCGCGTTGCAACGCGATCCGGTCGATCGTCCCGGTGAGACGGCCATCTTTGGTTCCGATCTCATGCGTAAGCGAAGGCGACTCCGAGGAGATGGGCTCGCTCAACGAAAGCATAGCTTTGGACTTTTGCCGGCGTAATTTCATCAGCACGGTGTTCACGGCGATGCGATACAACCAGGTAGAGAATGCAGCCTCGCCGCGGAAACTGCCGATGGTGCGGAATACCTGCAGAAATGCCTCCTGTGTAAGATCCTCGGCCTCTGCCACATCCTTGGTCATCAGGAGACACACGGAATACACGCGCTTCTTGTGCTGTTCAAAGAGCGCGGCAAATGCCTGCTCATCGCCCTGCTGCGCCCGTTCCATCAGGCTGCGTTCCGATCCATCGCGCTTCACCTTCGTCTCAGCAGGAATGAAATTTGTTGGGGCTGAGGAAATCACGCAAGTTGCCATCGTAGACTCCTTTTATTCTTGTCTTTTATTCGTGTCTTTGCTCCGGCGGAATTACCGGAGCATTCAATTTCGAAAGCAAGAGTAGAGAATTTGGAGCGATGGCTCTATCGGGCGGTGGCTGTAATCGCCCGCATGGCTTGCTGTATGAAAAAGGAATAGCAGCGCTGCACTTAGGATGCTGCCGCGGGACATGAGGTTTGCGCACCGCCTGTAGTAGGGGGGCAATCGCAACCCAAACTACGATGCAGAACAACTAAGATTTCCCGACGGAAAGGAAAATGAAGCGAAGGAGTGAGTCAAATGCTGGAGACAAAACAAAATACAGAAGTCTTTTCACAACTCCGGGAGGGCGGATTCGATCTAATGCCTCAGCTCTCCTACCGCTACAGTTCCCACAGTATTGCTGCGAGATATGGGCTGAGCTATTCTCCAATCCTCGACACAACGCCCCAAGCGCGGGCGCCGAATAGACTGGGAACTATCGGCGCTCGCCTCCTTTTTAGAGAGCTTCGCCAACACTGCACAGAATTTCTATGTTGATTTCGATGCTCCTGGAAGACACAAATCCGGATGGGGTTGGCGGATCTAATTCAACTCTGGGTCGCTCAAAAAGCCGCGAGCGGTGGATCAGAAGTCTAAGCGCATCCGTCAAGGATGGGTTCTTTCAACATCGAATCCCTGCAAGGAATCATCACTTCGACCAGAGTGCCCGGATTGGTGTTGAAGAGCCGTAGTTCGCCGCCGAATTCGCGGGCACGCTGTCTGATGCCGCCAATTCCGATGCCCACGCTGTCAGGCTGCAACTCCGCGACTCTTTCGGCAATTCCCTTGCCGTCATCGCGTACGGAAACAAATGTCTTGCCATCTTTGAGGGCGAGGGTAATCGCAGCATGCCGCGCTTCCGAATGGCGAAAGACGTTGGTCAAAGCCTCCTGCACAATCCGGAAAATCGCGGTTTCCAGATCTGGCGCCAGGCGAGGAAACTCCATCGGCTGCACATCGAGCGAAGTCTTAATGCCGCTGCGTTCGGTTAATCCGTCCACATACCAGGTGATGGCAGACAGCAGGCCTACTTCATCGAGGAGGGGAGGATGCAGAAGATGCGAGAGCGTGCGCACCTGCTGAATGGCGCGATCGATCATGGCGCTGGCCTCAGCGCAAGCACTTTTTTCCGCGAATCCGGATTTTTGCTGCAAAGCCCCATCCAGAATCATTTTAGCTACAGCTAATTCCTGCCCGAGACCATCGTGCAACTCGCGGGCGATGCGACGGCGTTCCTGATCCTGCATCGTCATTAACCGCACAGAAAGGCGCCGAAGCTCCGCTGTGCGGTCTTCCACCATTTTTTCCAGCTTGGCGGCATCATCGCGAATGGCCCGTTCCAACAGCTTGCTGTCGTGAATATCGGAGCAGGTGCCATACCATCGCATGATGTTGCCCTGGTCGTCGCGGATGGGAACGGCACGGGCGCGGAACCAGCGGAAAGCACCATCTTTGGACCGCAAGCGATATTCCGCTTCGTAATTGGCCCCCGACTCAAGACACCGCTGCCATTGCGCCATGGCCGCTTCCCGATCCTCGGGATGTGTGTACTCGATCCAGGCATGCCCGACCGCAGAGCCCGGTTCGGCTCCGGTGTAGTCGTAAAAACGGTCACTGATGTAGTCCCGGCTTCCGTCCGCGCGCCGGCTGAAAATCATGTCGGGCGCGGTATGAATGATGGCGTCTAACTCCTGGTTTTTATGGGAAAGCGTTGTATTGAGGAATTCGAGGGCTTGAGCGCGCCTTTCCAGTTCCTCGGTCCGCTCTTCCACGCGTTGTTCCAACTCGCGGTTCAGGCTCTCAAGTTGCCGGGTCTTGCGGTGGAGATCGGCGAAGACTCGCACCTTCGCGCGCAACATCTCAGCTACAACGGGCACCGAAATATAATCCACGGCCCCATGCTCGTACCCTTTCAGGCGGTCCAAATCGGTTAAATGCACGGCAGAGATAAAGATGATCGCAGTCCTCTGGAAGCGTGGATGTTGCCGGATCATTTCGGCTAACTCAAAGCCGTCGAGCTCCGGCATGCTCACATCCATAAGGACGACGGCCACATCCTCTTTCAATAGATTTTCGAGCGCCTCTTTGGCGGAGCTTGCCTTAATGAGGCGTTCGCCGAGTTCCTCCAGCATCACCTCATAACTGAGAAGCTTGGCGGGCTGATCGTCCACCATCAGAATGTTGACCTGTTCGTTTTGGGCCATGGCGTTCTTTCTGTTTGCCGACGTTTCTAATCTTTCTCTCTGAACGTCTGATTTTCTGAACGGCTGATCTTTGCGATTCTACCCTGCTCTATCGGTGAAGCCACATGCGAAGCGAGGAAAGCAACTGCTCGGTGTTTACGGGTTTGGCAAGATACTCCGACGCTCCAGCTTCCAAACATTTCTCGCGATCGCCCTTCATGGCTTTCGCGGTGAGTGCAATGATGGGCAGCCGGCGCATCTGCGGATTGCTGCGGATCGCCTGCATGGTTTCGTAGCCGTCCATCTCGGGCATCATTACGTCCATCAGAACGATGGCCACATCGTTGGTCGATTCCAGCGTGGCAATCGCTTCTCGACCGGTGCTGGCGGTCAGTACGTTCATCCCGCGCCGTTCGAGGACGCTGCTGAGGGCGAAGATGTTGCGCACGTCATCATCTACTACCAGCACGCTCCTGCCCATCAGAGCCTCATCGGATCGGTGCAAGCGCTCGATCATCCTTTGTTTTTCTGTGGGAAGGTCGGCAACCACGCGGTGCAGGAACAAGGCGGTCTCGTCCAGCAGACGCTCGGGAGATTCCACTCCTTTCAGGACCACACTTCGAGCCAAGGTGTGCAGCCGAGCGTCTTCCTCCGGAGAAAGCTCCTTGCCGGTAAAGACGACGATCGGCAGGTCGCCCAGCGAGGGAGTATCGCGGAAACGCTCCAGCACCTCGAAGCCTGACATATCGGGCAGGCGCAAATCCAAGACCACGCAGTCAAACGCCTGCTCGGACACGGCATTCACGGCTTCGGCGCCGGTATCGACCGTTACCACGTCAATGTCGTCATAGCCCAGCAACTCGCGGATGCTCATCTGCTCGGCGGGATTGTCTTCCACTACCAGCAGACGTTTCCGACGAGGCGAAGCGTACTCTTTTATTCGTCCCAGGGCCATGTTTAGGCCTTGCGTGGTGGTGGGCTTGGTCACGAAGGCAAAAGCCCCGCGCGACAGTCCGTGATGCCGATCTTCGTCGAGAGTCAACATCTGTACCGGGATGTGACGCGTGGCCGGATCCTGTTTCAGATGGTTGAGCACCGTCCAGCCGAGCATATCGGGAAGGAACACATCGAGCGACACAGCCGTCGGATGAAACTCCTTCGCAAGAGCCAAGGCTTCGGCGCCCCCGGTCGCCACTAAGACCTTGAACCCGCGATCGCGCGAAAGGTCGCGGAGGACGCGCGCATAGTGGGGATCGTCCTCGACAATGAGCAGAATGGCGTCTTCTGGCTGCAATTGGTTCCGGTCATCTTCGATGCGCTCGGGCACTGACGCACTGACGACGGACGCCGGCATCGGCATCGGCTTCCTATCGGTTCCCGGCGCCGAACTGGAGACGACTGACGGCCCCTTGTAGATCTGGGGCAGGAACAGAGTGAACGTGCTGCCCTGTCCCGGCGCGCTGCGCAGACGAATTTCTCCACCCAGCAGGCTGGCGAGTTCGCGGCTGATGGCCAGGCCCAGTCCGGTTCCGCCGTATTTCCGGCTGGTGCTGGCGTCTGCTTGTTGAAACGCCTCAAAGATGATGCGCTGTTTATCGGCCGGAATTCCTACGCCGGTATCGGATACCTCAAATGCGAGCACCGGCGCGGATTTTCCGAGAATCGGATGATCGATGCTCCAGCCGTCGTTCGCCACATACACCGAAAGGCTGACGGCCCCCTGCTCGGTGAACTTGAAGGCGTTCGACAGCAAATTCTTGAGAACCTGCTGCAAGCGTTTGGAATCGGTCACCAGACTGCGAGGCAGGTGCGTATCGGCATGGACCTGGAAGGCGAGCCGCCGGCTTTCCGCCTCGTGCCGGAACGGCCTCTCCACCGTATCGAGCAGGCTGGTGAAGAAGACTTCTTCGGCCTCGACCGAAACCGTGCCCGATTCGATTTTGGAGAGATCGAGAATGTCGGTGATCAAATTCAGCAGGTCGGTGCCGGCACCGTGGATGGTGCGGGCAAATTCCACCTGCTTGGCGGTCAGGTTCTTATCGGGGTTGTCACTGAGTTGCTGGCCCAGAACCAGAATGCTGTTCAGCGGCGTGCGCAACTCGTGGGACATGTTGGCCAGGAATTCCGACTTGTACTTCGAAGTCAGAGCCAGTTCTTTGGCCTTCTCTTCCAGTGCGCGGCGCGCTTGTTCGATTTCCTGGTTCTTGCGTTCCACTTCGACGTTCTGTTCGGCCAGCTGTTGCGCTTTTTGGGCCAGTTGCTCATTGGTTTGCTGCAGCTCTTTCTGCTGCATTTGCAGCTCTGTGGCCAACTGCTGCGACTGCTTCAGCAGGGCTTCGGTCTGCATGGTGGCTTCAATGCTGTTGAAGACGATGCCGATGCTGGCCGTGAGCTGCTCCAGGAATGCGAGCTGCGAAGCCGTGAATGTGGTGAGCGAGGCCAGCTCCATCACGGCCTTCACCCGATCTTCAAACAGCACGGGCAGCACGATGACATTCTTGGGGATGGCTTCGAACAACCCGGAGCGGATGGGGACCGTGCCGGGCGGAAGGTCGGTGATCAGCATGCGGTGCTTTTCAGCGGCGCACTGTCCCACCAATCCTTCGCCGACTTTCAGACGGCGGAGGCGGGTGTCGTCGCCCTCTGCGGCGAACGCGGAAAGCAGCCGCAACTCGGCGGAATCGTCGCTCTCCATCTGATAGATGAGGCCCTGCTGCGCGTTGATCAGCAGCGCCAGTTCCGAGAGCAACAAGCGGCCAACCGTAGCCAGGTCGCGCTGCCCTTGCAACATTCCGGTGAAGCGGGCCAGGTTGGTTTTCAGCCAGTCCTGCTCGGTGTTGCGGTCCGTCGTCAGACGGAGGTTATCGATCATGGTGTTGATATTGTCTTTGAGCTGCGCGACTTCGCCGCGAGCTTCCACCTGAATCGAGCGGGTAAGGTCTCCCTTGGTGACGGCGGTCGCGACTTCGGCGATAGCGCGCACCTGGTTGGTCAGGTTGTCGGCCAGCAAGTTGACGTTGCCGGTAAGATCCTTCCAGGTACCGGCCGCACCGGGTACGTTGGCTTGACCGCCAAGACGACCTTCCACACCGACTTCGCGTGCCACCGTAGTGACCTGGTCGGCGAAGGTGGCTAGCGTATCCGTCATGTTGTTGATGGTTTCTGCCAGCGCGGCGACCTCACCCTTGGCATTGACCGTGAGTTTCTGCGTGAGTTCGCCATTGGCGACGGCCGTTACCACTTTCACGATGCCGCGAACCTGTTCGGTCAGGTTCGCCGCCATGACGTTGACGTTGTCGGTGAGATCCTTCCAGGTTCCAGCGACTCCGGGGACTTGCGCCTGACCGCCGAGCTTGCCTTCGGTTCCCACTTCGCGCGCCACGCGCGTCACTTCAGCGGCGAACGCGTTGAGCTGGTCCACCATGGTGTTGATGGTGTTCTTCAGCTCCAGAATTTCGCCCTTCACATCGACCGTGATTTTGCGCGAGAGATCGCCGCGAGCGACGGCGGTGGTGACTTCTGCTATGTTGCGCACCTGGCCGGTCAGGTTGCCGGCCATGGCGTTGACTGAGTCGGTGAGATCTTTCCACGTTCCGGCCACGCCGGGCACGTTGGCTTGTCCGCCGAGACGGCCTTCCGAGCCCACTTCGCGCGCCACACGCGTTACTTCGGCGGCGAACGAGCGGAGTTGCTCGACCATCGTGTTCAGAGTTTCCTTGAGCTGCAAAATTTCGCCGCGCACGTCTACTGTGATTTTGCGCGACAGGTCGCCGCTGGCAATTGCGGTTGCGACTTCTGCGATGTTGCGCACCTGGCCGGTCAAGTTGCTGGCCATGAAGTTGACGTTGTCGGTAAGGTCTTTCCAGGTGCCGGCCACGCCGGGCACGTTGGCCTGGCCGCCGAGTTTGCCTTCGGTACCGACCTCGCGGGCAACACGAGTGACTTCTCCGGCGAAAGCATTGAGCTGGTCCACCATGGTGTTGATGGTATTTTTCAGCTCCAGAATTTCGCCCTTCACGTCTACCGTGATCTTGCGCGACAAATCGCCGAGCGCCACCGCTGTGGTGACCTCGGCGATGTTGCGGACCTGGGCGGTCAGGTTGCCGGCCATCGAGTTGACCGAGTCGGTCAGATCCTTCCAGGTTCCGGCGACGCCCGGAACCTGCGCCTGGCCGCCGAGTTTGCCTTCTGAACCGACTTCGCGGGCCACGCGGGTCACTTCGGCGGCGAACGCGTTGAGCTGGTCCACCATGGTGTTGATGGTTTCTTTGAGCAGCAGAATTTCGCCGCTGACGTTCACCGTGATTTTCTTGGACAAGTCGCCGCTGGCAATGGCCGTGGAGACTTCCGCAATGTTGCGGACCTGCCCGGTAAGGTTGCTGGCCATCGAGTTGACCGAGTCGGTCAGATCTTTCCAGGTGCCGCCAACACCGGGCACCAGGGCCTGGCCGCCGAGTTTGCCATCGGTACCAACCTCGCGGGCTACGCGCGTTACTTCCGAGGCAAAGGAACGAAGCTGATCGACCATCGTGTTGATGGTGTCTTTCAGTTCGAGAATTTCGCCTTTCACATCCACCGTGATCTTGCGAGACAAGTCGCCGCGGGCCACGGCGGTCGCGACTTCTGCGATGTTACGCACCTGGCCGGTAAGGTTCGAGGCCATGAAGTTGACGTTATCGGTGAGATCTTTCCAGGTTCCGCCGACACCGGGCACCAGAGCCTGCCCGCCGAGTTTGCCTTCCGTGCCGACTTCGCGGGCCACACGCGTCACTTCGCCGGCGAACGCGTTGAGCTGATCCACCATCGTGTTGATGGTGTCTTTCAGTTCGAGAATTTCGCCTTTCACGTCGACGGTGATCTTGCGCGACAAGTCGCCGCGGGCCACGGCGGTCGTGACTTCCGCGATGTTGCGGACTTGCGCCGTCAGGTTTCCGGCCATGGAGTTGACCGAATCGGTGAGATCTTTCCACGTTCCGGCCACGCCGGGGACGTTAGCCTGGCCGCCCAGCCTGCCTTCCGAACCCACTTCGCGGGCCACGCGCGTCACTTCACCGGCGAAGCGATTGAGCTGATCCACCATCGTGTTCAGCGTTTCTTTCAACTGCAGAATTTCACCGCGCACATCGACGGTGATTTTGCGCGAGAGGTCACCGCTGGCAATTGCGGTCGCAACTTCGGCGATATTTCGCACCTGGCCGGTGAGGTTTGAGGCCATGAAGTTGACGTTGTCGGTGAGATCTTTCCAGGTACCGCCGACACCGGGCACCAGAGCCTGCCCACCCAGTTTGCCTTCCGTACCCACTTCGCGGGCGACGCGCGTCACTTCGCTGGCAAACGCGTTCAACTGATCGACCATGGTGTTGATGGTGTCTTTGAGTTCGAGAATTTCGCCCTTCACGTCGACCGTGATCTTGCGCGACAAATCGCCGCGGGCCACGGCCGTCGTCACTTCGGCGATGTTGCGGACCTGCGCGGTCAGGTTGCCGGCCATCGCGTTTACCGAGTCCGTGAGATCCTTCCAGGTTCCAGCCACGCCGGGGACGATCGCCTGGCCTCCCAACTTGCCTTCCGTACCCACTTCGCGGGCTACGCGCGTCACTTCCGAAGCGAAGGAGCGCAACTGATCGACCATCGAGTTGATGGCCTCTTTTAGCTGTAGAATTTCGCCGCGCACATCGACCGTAATTTTTCTGGACAAGTCTCCGCTGGCCACGGCGGTCGCGACTTCGGCGATGTTTCGCACCTGGCCGGTCAAGTTGCTCGCCATGGAGTTCACCGAGTCGGTCAGATCCTTCCACGTTCCCGCCACGCCCGGCACTTGCGCCTGGCCGCCGAGCTTTCCGTCGGTACCGACTTCGCGGGCCACACGCGTGACCTCAGCGGTAAAAATTCCGAGCTGCTCGATCATCGTGTTCACGAGCTTCGCGGAACGCAGGAATTCGCCCTCCAGCGGGCGCCCGTCCACTTCCAACCGCACGGTCTGGGTCAGGTTCCCCTGGGCAACGGCGGCGATGGCATGGGTCACTTCGTTCGTCGGACGTAGCAGATCCTCGACCAGGGTGTTGATCGAGGTCTCCATCTCGCCCCAGGCGCCGCGGGACTCATGAACTCGCGCCCGCTCCTTGGTCCGACCTTCCTTGCCTACGGACTGTCCGATGCGTTTGAGTTCGCGCGCCATCTGCTGATTTGCCGAGACGATGTCATTGAAGACGTCGGCAATCTTTCCCGGCAGCCCGGTCCAGGCGCCGGGAAGGCGGACGGAGAAGTCCCCGTCACGCACGGCGTGCAGGCTGGCCAGGATCATACCGAGATCCGCAGCGCCGGATCCCGCCATCAACACAGAACTTCCATTACCCTTCTCGTCAACCGTTGCCTTGGCGTCAACCGCCAGTGTGCCGTCGCTACTCTTTTTCAAGACAGTCTCCTTGGATTATGGCGGGGCTGGTCTGTGGCTGCTGGAACGAAGTTTGGTTCGCGGCCCAGATTTCGAAAATAAACACGGGCGAAAATAAGCAGACTCGTGCGGGACACGAGCGGCGCTCCATCCAGTTGAGTCAGAGGGAATCCCACTTTTCGTAGGCCAGCCCAGGTCAATCGGGTAGCCACCCATGTAAATACCACGGGCGAACACCCAGCCGCTCTACGGTAATTACTGTATGGTGTGGCGAATACCGGACGGGGGCGCGAAGGGCTGACAGCGTCGTTGGGTTGCTCCCCCTCGCGCCGGGTACCCCCAAGGCGCGGCGGGCAGCATCGCACTACAATAATGTCTTCCCCTGTGGGTGGGAACTGTCAGGCAGCCTGGGCGAATCTGCCGTGGACGGTGAGACAACTCTTCAGAGCGTACAAGGCGTAGAGGGCATCGTCAAGACGCTCTTCTTCCTCAATGTTGTCTCCGTCGGCGTGGAATAAGTCTCTCGCTCGCACCCTGATTGCGACCTCGGCTTCGGTGATAAGCGAGGGAACTTTTTCTTCATCCCCTTCCAATAGAGCGGCTACATAAAGCTGCTTCCAGTCCTTCGCTGACAATGATTGCGCGGTACACGTGGTCATGACGCAATGGCCCTCCTATTTAATTGCTGATAACAGTCGGTTTGCATTGAGTACCGCAGCAGCCGCGCCTGGCACGATACAGTCAATTCTGTAGAGTGCTGTCGTGGGGAGGGCGCGCAAAGCGCCGGATGGAACTGCGGAATGGCTCTCGCCTGGTTTTCTGCGGATCGATCGGTCTTTGCCGAGATCCGATCTCGCGGCTTCCAGGCGAGAGCCTTTGGGTCCTTTGGATCAGAATCTTCCGGCGAGAAGCAATACGACCAGGATCAAAACGACCAGGCCCAGGCCGCCGCTCGGGTAATATCCCCAGGATCTGCTGTACGGCCAGGTCGGCAAAGCGCCAAGCAACATCAGGATCAAAATAACAAGCAGTATGGTGAACATGTGAATCATCCTCCATCATGGCTAGAGATGTTCGCGGCCCGGAGTTCGGGCCGCGAGTTCATTGGGTTTGCATCCGGGGCTACTGCCAGCTAGTTGCCGGATGCTGGGTTATTGGCCTGGCGGGCATACTTTCTGACGGCAGCCAGGAACGGTTCGCTGGCGATTGGAGCTTGGACCTTGCCGTTGAGAATGTCGCCGAACCGTTCGGGCGCTCCATAAAGGACGCGAGTCTCGTCTTTGTCCTGGTTGATGGCGGCGCCGCTTAGATCGATCCCGGCAAAAAGGCCGCGGGCTCTGGAATACGTCAATACCTCCGCTTTCATTTTCCAGTCGGTGTCGGCGGCGGCATCGCGGCCAACCGGCCCGACAGCGGCTGAGGCGTCAGCGCCAAGTTTGAACTTGCTTGCCAGCAGGTGCTGCATGCCTTCATCGTTGGTCACGATCATGACAATGTCAACGGCCTGACCGCCAAGCTGCAATCCCCAGCTGCCCCCAGTGATGGTGATTGGCGCCGGGGCGCTCCATCCGTTTTCCGTGCGGCAGGTGGCTACGCCTTTTCCATGGTTGCCGCCAAAACCCACGGCAATCTTCACCATGGAGGGAATGACGGCCACGCACTTGGCATCGCTCATGATTTTGTCGGGGATCGCCTTATCGGGTGTCGCCATAATCTCGTTCAGCACTTTCGCCGATGCGTCGATCCGCTTGGCAATGTCAGACTGCTCTTTCGCGTCGTCCGCAGGCCAACACATTCCGGCCAGCAGCAGCATCATCGTCCCAAGAATCAGGAAAGGTCGAACAGAAGTTGAACTCATTGCGCAAAAACTCCTTTCTGCGTTCGAAATCCGGTTCTGATTGACGCTAGCGACTCCGCCAGCAAAGTGGTATCCGGTTCTGCCTGTAAACCCGGGTCGGTAATCCGTGGATGGCGAGGAGGATGCAGGATGCCGCGGTCGCTTTCAGTCCGCGCTACCTTAGCTGACCTCCCGGCAGGCAGCAACAATTACACCGTGTAGGGCACGCCGCAACGTGCAAGTGGTTGAATTCACATCTTCAACACTTGGCAGAAATCGTGCATTGATCCGTAGAAACCGTGTGCAGGTCTAAGGTGACGCGGGTATGGTTCGCCGTCAAGGCAGCGGAGACAATGCATAGGTGTGATTGGAGTTTGATGCGGCCCGGTCGTAGTTGTTGAGGATTGAATTGCTATGCGATTGCTGAGCGCTCGACTCATCGTGTCACTGATTGTGGGAGTGGTCGTAGTGTCGCTGTGCTCTTCCTACTATCAGGTGCTCACCTCGAAAAAGGACTTGCGACGGGATTTGCAGCATCGGGCCGAGGTGCTGGCTGAGAGTCTGACGGGCAGTGTGGAGCGAGACCTGGCTCGGGATGCGCGCCGCTCACTGGATCGCACGGTGCAACACTTCGCCAATCGGGAACACTTGATGGGCCTGGCGGTTTATGACGATCAGGGGAAGCCGATTGCGGTGACTACCGCTCTGGAGCCCTCGATGACGAATGCTCCGGCACTAGTTTCGCAAGCACTCAAAGAGAATCACGGCGCCGATGCGTTCGTCAAAATGGCGGGAACGTCCCTTTACATTTATGCCATGCCCTTGCACGAGGGAGACGATCTGATTGGAAGCTTGGCGGTTGTCCATGACGCCCGCTACATTCGTGCCGAGACTTTGAGGATCTGGCGGGAAACATTTCTGAGTGCGTTGGCACACGTGGTCTTGATCGTAGCGATCACGATGCAGATCGTGCGCTGGAGCATCGCGGGGCCTATCGCGCGCACGGCCCACTGGATGAAAGCGCTGCGCCTGGGACGAGGCGCGGGACGGATCAAAGAGCCGGACATGGAGATGTTCAAACCGCTGGCGCGGGAAGTGGCGACCATGGCCGAGAGCCTGAACATGGCTCGTTCCGCGGCGGCGCTGGAAGCGCGCCTGCGCGAGACCTCGGAATCCATGTGGACTGCCGAGCGGCTGGCGGTAAACCTCCGGGACCGCGTGGGAGAAGGCAAGCTGCTGGTGGTGTCGAACCGCGAACCCTATACTCACTCCCGGCGCGGCAAGCAGGTGGAAGTCAGCCAACCGGCCAGCGGATTGGTCACGGCGATCGAACCGGTATTACGAGCCTGCGATGGAACATGGGTGGCGCACGGATCGGGCGACGCCGATATGGAAACTGCAGACCGGTTCCGCCGGCTGGCGGTACCGCCCGACGACCCGCAATACACCTTGCGGCGGGTCTGGCTCAGCAAGGAAGAAGAGGCCGGGTACTATTACGGATTTTCCAATGAAGGGTTGTGGCCGCTGTGTCACATCGCGCACACGCGCCCGATATTCCGAGCTGACGACTGGAACTTCTACGAGACCGTGAACCGCAAGTTTGCCGAAGCCGTTCTTGAGGAAATCGAGAACGAGTCGCGACCGTTGGTGCTGGTACAGGATTATCACTTTGCCCTGCTGCCAAGAATGATCAAACAGAGCCGGCCCGACGCGCGAGTGGCGATCTTCTGGCATATTCCGTGGCCGAATCCGGAAGCGTTTCGCATCTGTCCCTGGCAGGAGGAAGTGGTGGATGGGCTGCTGGGCGCGGATTTGATCGGGTTTCACATTCAGGCACATTGCATGAATTTTCTGCAGACGGTGGACCGCATCGTGGAGTCACGAATTGACTGGGAGCACTATGCGGTGCAGCGGCTGGATCATCCCACGACGGTGCGGCCCTTCCCGATCAGTGTGGAATTCATGGACGAACCTGGGCAGGAGCCTGACGAGTCGGCGTACGTGGAACGGGCAGCCTTGCTGAAGGGATTTGGAATCGAGGCGCCGCACATGGGCATTGGCGTCGACCGCATGGATTACACCAAAGGAATTCTGGAACGGTTTCTTGCCATCGAAAGGTTCCTGGAGAAGTATCCGCATTACCAGCGGGTATTCACTTTTGTACAGATTGGCGCGCCCAGCCGGAGTCACATCAAGCGCTATCACGATCTGCAGGCGGAGGTGGAGGCGGAAGCGGAGCGCATCAACTGGAAATTCCAGGCTGACGGATGGAAGCCGCTTGTTTTGCTGAACCGGCAACACAGCCATGACGAAATTGCACCTTATTATCGGGCAGCAGATTTGTGCCTGGTGACCTCTCTGCATGACGGCATGAATCTGGTAGCGAAGGAGTTCGTCGCCACGCGAAGCGACGAGTTGGGAGTTCTGATTCTGAGCTGCTTTACGGGTGCGGCGCGCGAACTGCAGGACGCGATTCAAGTGAACCCGTACGACGTCGATCAGACCGCGGAAGCCATCCGCACAGCACTGGAGATGGCGCCGGAAGAAAAACAAGAGCGTATGCGGAGAATGCGCAAGATGGTGCGGGAACACAACGTATATCGTTGGGCGGCCAACCTGATCGGGGAGTTGTGCGATGTGAGGCTGGACGCGGCAGCCGGCAGCAGCGAGAAGTTCCGGGTTGCCACGCCGGTGGCGTAGAGGGTAACGGAAATGAATGCGACGATTGAGGAATTTCTAGAAAGGGTGGAGAAAGCTCCGCTGTCGGCGCTCCTGCTCGACTACGACGGGACCCTGGCGCCGTTTTCGGAGGATCGCGCCCGGGCTGTCCCGTATGCGGGCGTTGTCGAGGTGCTGCGGGAAATTTTGCACCAGGGACGAACCCGGGTCGTCATTGTGACTGGCCGTGACGCACGCCAGGTGGGACCGCTGCTGGGACTGGGGCGATGCCTGGAGGTATGGGGTGTGCACGGACTGCAGCGCCTGCTTCCCGATGGAATTTGCCAGATGCCGTCGGTCCCAATGGAAGTAGCGCAGATTCTGGAAGCCGCCAAGCGCTGGCTAGGCTATCAGGGACTGCTCGGACGAGCGGAGATCAAGCCGGCCAGCATTGCCATCCATTGGCGCGCGCTGGGGGAGAACGAGGCCGCGGAACTGCGCGCGAAGATCCTGCTGGGATGGTCGCGCATCGCGGACGGAAGCGGTCTGAAGTTGCTCGACTTTGATGGCGGCGTGGAGCTGCGAATGGCAGGCCTGGACAAGGGCGACGCGGTCCGAACCATTCGAGAAGAAGTTGGCCCGGAGGTTCCCATGGCGTATCTGGGCGACGACACGACGGATGAGCATGCTTTTCGTGCGCTCGAGGGCGGCGGATTGACCGCGCTGGTTCGTCCGAGACCGCGGCGAACAGCTGCGCGGGTGTGGCTGCGCCCTCCCGAGGAACTGCTGCAGTTGCTTACGAACTGGTCACAGGTTACAGCACATGGAGCGCCGCCGTCGTATGCAGTGGGAGCCAGTGAATCGTTGCGGAGGCCGCATGCTCGAACGTAAGAACAATGGATTCCGAAAACCCGGCAAGCCTTTCTACTTCAATACCTCAGAACACCTGTTGCGAATCGGCCGCCAGAAGGCCCACACGCTGGCAGAATTGCTGGAGGCGCTTGAGACTTGCCCGGATGACTGCATTTTCCAGCACACCTTCCGCACGCTGCAGGAGCATCATTTCATCCGCCAGGGATTCTCCAACGACTTCGCGCATTGGAGCATTACTGCTTGCCACGAGCCCGCCCTGGCGGAGCAACTTGCCAGCCTCGACGTAAGAGACTTCACGTCTCTCGACAGCCTGCGGGGAAGAGTAACGGAAATTGTGGGCGAGTTCTTGAGCGAGCATCCGGCCTCGGGCCCGCGGACCGCGCATGAGCCTTTCTACTTTTGCGCTTCGGAACTGGTGGTTTTGCCGACCGCCTTTGTGGCGGATTCGGTGGCGAGCTTCATTGAGGGATTGAAGCAAGTCCCGGTGCACTCGATTCATCATCACTTCATCGAGGCGCGTCTGCGATTGCATCTGATGTCGAACGATTTTTCCCAATGGCTCGAGGAAGAAGCGGGACTGAAAGAAGCTGGCGAGCGTTTCGAACGGATCGACATTTATGCCAACACCATGGAAGGTGTACGGCAACTCATGACCCTGATTCTGGAGCAGGCGGCACAATGAAGACACTAGAGAACGAAACGGTTGAGAACGCGGACATCGTCGAAGCGAAACCAAGTGGTTCTGCCGTTCGCGCAGCAGATGGGAAAGGTGAACGCCGGCTTCCCGCGAGCGTCTTGACGCCACCGGCTCCTCCCCCTCCTCCGCACTTGGACGACTACGCGAGCATCATCGGGCAGGGGCAGGTCGATGCCCTGCGTTTTCTCGCGCGTGAATTGAAGGGGAAGACGATCCAGATGGTGAACTCTACGTCGGTGGGCGGGGGCGTGGCGGAAATCCTGAACCGGCTGGTGCCGCTGCTATCGGAGTTGGAAGTACCAACTTCCTGGGACGTTATCACCGGCGGCAACGATTTCTTCGAGGTGACCAAAGCGTTTCACAATGCGCTGCATGGCAGTCCCTATGAGTTGACGGAGGCGGCCCGGCAGATTTTTCTGATGTACAACGAGCAGAACCGCGAGCGGATGCAGTTCGATGCCGACATGGTGGTGATTCACGATCCGCAGCCAGTGGGGCTGGTGCGTTCCAAGGAAAAAGGCTCCGCCCATTGGGTGTGGCGTTGCCATATCGACTTGTCCAATCCGAACCAGCAGGTTTGGGAGTTCCTGCGTCCTTTTGTGGATCAGTATGACGCAGCGATCTTTTCGTCGCAATCATTCGCGCGGCAACTGCCCATTCCGCAATATCTTTTCTATCCCAGCATCGATCCTCTGTCGGAGAAAAACAAAGACCTGGAAGAATCGGTGGTACAGAAGGTGTGCGATGAATTCGGAATTGACCGGTCGCGTCCGATTGTGACTCAGGTGTCGCGTTTCGACCGTCTTAAAGACCCCGTTGGAGTGGTGCACGCCTACAAGCTGGCCAAGAAATATGTGGACTGCCAGCTAGTACTGGCGGGCGGCGGCGCCAGCGACGATCCTGAAGGGGCCGCGGTGCTGCAGGAAGTGAAGGAAGCGGCAGGCAACGATCCCGACATTATTGTTCTCGATCTGCCGCCCTGGTGCGCACTGGAAATCAACGCCATTCAGCGGGCGTCGACCCTGGTGGTGCAGAAGTCGCTCCGCGAAGGGTTCGGGCTGACCTTGACTGAAGCGCTGTGGAAGGGTAAGCCCACGATTGCCGGAGCCGTAGGAGGGATTCCGAATCAGATCATCCACAAGCTGACCGGAGTGCTGGTGCACTCGGTGGAAGGATGTGCGTTTCAGATCCGCTATCTGCTGACGCATCCGGAATTCGCCCGGCGCATTGGGACGAGCGGCCGAGAGCATGTAAAGGAGAATTTTCTGATTACGACAAATGTGAAACGATGGCTGCTGCTGGGGCGGCTGTTGCAGAAGTCGTGACTTTCACCGCGCATCATGCTCTGCAGTTCCCCGGTGCGACTGGGAGGCCTCTGGGCAGGTCAGCTTCCGAGCTGCGGCTGATCCACTATCCGGGACCACCTTTGAGGAGAACACCTTGATCTGAAAACCTCTACGTAGGATACTTTGGGCGCGCCAAGAAGGGTACCCTCCTGGCTGCTGGGTCGTTAGCTCACCTTCTCAAATACTACGAATCCATGGGAAGGAATGATTGCAGCCATTTGACCGCTACTGACGGGCAAAACCGCTCCGCCGTTGCCGACGTTCGCTCCTCCGTAGATCGCGGCGTCGCTGTTGAATACCTCACGCCATCCTCCGTCCGGTAGCCGCGAGGGGTCCGTGGCGATCGCATAGCCGCTCCCGAAGGATGAATCGTTCAGGCTTGCGATGACCAGGAGATTCTCGCCTGGAACGGTGCGGGTGAAGGCGATGACGCGGTTGTCATTGTGCGTGTAGATGACATCGAGCGCATTGGATCGCGCCGCCGAATTCCCCAGCACGAACTGGATAAGATCCTGATAGAAGCGGAACAGGAACTGCCCGGTGCCTGTCCGCTGGCCGATCAAATCTTCCTTGTTGGCCGCGAAAGTGCCAACCGTAAAAGGATTGGCCGCGCCAATCTCTTCCCCCATGAAGAACATGGCCGTGCCGGCGGAGAGCGCGGCCATTCCGAATGCGAAGCGGCAGCGTCCCTCTGCGAAGGTTCGCGTGTCACCGACCAGCGGCGCGGAGTTCACCGCGGTCACGATGGTGCGCTCCGTGCCCGGATCGTTGCCGGCCTCATCGTGGCTCTCGTGATAGGCGACCTTGTTGTATTGCGTGGCCAGCAGCGCGCCCGCGAAGTAGTCCATGTTCAGTGGGCCCGGCGCGCCAAAGCCTGCGTTCTTCAACAGATTTGCATAGCTGTCGCCGTAGTTCCCGTCGCCGATCAGATTGTGGTAAAAGTCCATGTACCATACGGCGTCGAAACCGATGCCACCCTGGTTGACCGGCTGCGCCATTGCCGCCCATCCGGTATAGTCCTCGGCGATGAGAAACGCCGTCGGCTTCAAAGTGAGCACCGTGCGTGAGAGTTCGCGGAGCAACGTCGCGCCAAACAAATTGGCATTGCCCACCGGCGTTCCATTCCAGTGCAGAGCATTGTTGTTGTGGATGGCGTCGGTAAGGTCCACCCTGATGCCGTCGATGTGGAAGTCGTCGAACAGCGCCGCTGCGCTGCTGGTGAACATCTGGCGCACATTCTCTTGCCAGAAACACGGACTGAATCCGCTGGAACCGTTGTCCAGATAACCTCCCGAGATGTTCCCCGGATAATCCGTTGGCAATCCTTCGTACCAGTACCACGTGTTGTGCTGCGGCGCGACATTGGGGTTGGAGTCATAGCCCCATTCCGAGCGATCGTTTCCGGTCCCCGCATAGTGGTTGTAGACCACATCCAAAATTACGGCGATGCCGTTTTGATGGCAGGCGCGGATGAAGTGCTTCAGTTGATTGCCCCCGCCCTGGCTGGTCTGCAAGCAGAAAAATAGCGAAGTTCCATAGCCCCATTGCACGGCGCCGTCGCTCTCGAGCAGCGGAAGCAATTCAACGGCATTGACTCCAAGTTCCACCAACTGATCAACAAAAGTCATCGCTTCAGCGAGCGTGCCCGCCGAGGTAGAAGGAAATCCGAGGGATCCGATATGAAGTTCGTAGATGATCAGGTCGGCGATCGCCTGCGGGAGCGGCTTGGCAGGGTTCACTTCGTTGGCCCAGAACTCGTCCGCCGGGATCAGACTCTGCTTGACGACGCCGGTGTCGTCAAAGTCGTTCGTCACCAGGTCGGGATCGGAAACCACCGAACAGCTTACGATCCCGTCGAGATCGAGGTAAGAACCCGCGTAGTCGGCTCCGTTGGGATTGTTGTCCCCGCGTCCCACCTGGTTGCGCGAGAAGATATCGACTTTATAGGTGGTGGCACCTTGCTCGTTCACGATGCGGTACATGTACAGGCGATTCATGAAGGCGCTGAAGTCGGCGAGCGCGGGCGTCTCGGCAATGCTCGTCTCCCAGATGCCGGTCGTTCCAATCTGGGTCAGAGGCAGCACAGGAGCGGTGGGATCGACACCCGTGCCGTCATCGGCGATGTAGCCTGGCGGGGTCGCGGGTGCGGACGGAAACGGCGCGAAAACGACTTCGACGCTTTGGGCGTAAGGCGCCCAGACAGAGAAGCAAATGCCCGGTTTGGCCGCACCTGGCGGCGTATATTTCTGCGCGCCAAACCGCCGTCCCGTGGCGAACCAGTAGTCCTGCGACCCTCCCGCTGCGGCAAGAACGAAGCTCCGAGTCTGGAGGACGGAGTTGGGATCCGGGACCTCCGTAACCACCACCCATGAGTTCAGCGCTCCTGCGAGATCGGCGATAACGCCCCACTGCAGCGTCGTTCCCACCTGCGAGGCGTCCAGAGATACGCTCGCGCTGAAGGCATCGCAACCGGTTTCGTCCTGCGACTCAGCCATCGGCGTCTCGGTCCACTGAGTGGAAAGCATACCGTTGGCGTCCCAGCTTCCCGACAGCCGGACATTCTGAAATAAGTGGCGCTTGACGCCGCTGTGAAAGGTGAAGGTAACAACAATCTGCGCCATCCGCCATACTCCTCTGGGTGGGCCGAAGTTCGTCCTTGCGCCAAGCATCTCACAAACCTGGCGGCGCTCGACATTAATTCAGCGACTCTAGCGTTGACCCCGTCAGCTTAGGCTGCGTCCGTTTGAATACACTCCAGTGCCATGGACAGTATGGATATGTCACGGCGATCACAACCAAGATTTTTGCGGTGACTTTGTTTGACATGGTTGAGCTTCTCATCTAGCATGTTGCGCAATTTGATGAGCAGGATTTGCAACCAGGCCGAAGAGATTGAAATGGCCGTGGAATTCTTCTCATTGCTCCCTTTGAAATCTGAAGTGTAGGCGTGATGTGCGGTCATCGCGTAAGGCTGTGGTGTTTCCAAAGCCAGCAGGGCCAGTCGTGCGCCCTTGTCAGGCTCTGAGAGGAAGAGAAGTAATGCGTGTCTCCGCGGAATTACTGCAATCTCATAGCGGCGCAAAGCTAGGTTCAACGTGCCGACTTATCCTGGCCATTCTATTCGCGCTGATTCAGGTGATTTTTTGCGCTGGTGTTTGTGCCGCCGCAACTCCCAGTATTACCAGCGTGACCCCAACATCGGCTGCGGTGGGTGCGTCGGTGACGATCAAGGGAACTAGTTTTGGTACCTCGCAGGGCATAAGCACGGTTACGTTCAACGGGACTGTGGGGACACCCACAAGCTGGGCCAACGCTACGATCAAAGTGCCGGTTCCAACAGGCGCGACGACGGGCAACGTTGTGGTCACAGTGAACGGAGTCGCCAGCAACGGTGTCAGCTTCACGGTACTGCCCACGCCCAGCATCGCCAGCCTGACACCGAGTTCGGGTCCGGTGGGCGCGTTGGTAACGATTGCCGGAACTAATTTTGGCGCCACGCAAGGAACCAGCACAGTAGTTTTTGATAAGACCACAGCGACGCCGACAGTGTGGAGCAACACTTCGATACAAGTTCCGGTTCCGGGCGGAGCAGCGACGGGCAACGTAGTGGTTACAGTGAACGGAGTCGCCAGCAACGGCGTCAGCTCACGGTACTGCCCACGCCCAACATCACAAGTCTGACGCCGACCTCAGCGGCGGTAGGTGTGTCGGTAACAATCAAAGGGACAAGTTTTGGTACCTCGCAGGGCGCGAGCACAGTTACGTTCAACGGGACTGCGGGAACACCTACAAGTTGGGCCAATGCCACGATCAAGGTTCCGGTTCCAGCAGGAGCGACGACGGGCTACGTGGTAGTTACAGTGAACGGAGTAGCCAGCAACGCAGTCAGCTTCACGGTACTGCCCACGCCCAGCATCGCCAGCCTGACACCGAATTCGGGTCCGGTGGGCGCGTTGGTAACGATTGCCGGAACTAATTTTGGCGCCACGCAAGGAACCAGCACAGTAGTTTTTGATAAGACCACAGCGACGCCGACAGTGTGGAGCAACACTTCGATACAAGTTCCGGTTCCGGGCGGAGCAGCGACGGGCAACGTAGTGGTTACAGTGAACGGAGTCGCCAGCAACGGCGTCAGCTTCACGGTACTGGCGACGCCCAACATCACAAGTCTGACGCCGACCTCAGGGGCGCTAGGTGTGTCGGTGACGATCAAAGGGACAAGTTTTGGTACCTCGCAGGGCGCGAGCACAGTTACGTTCAACGGGACTGCGGGGACACCCACGAGTTGGGCCAACGCCACGATCAAAGTTCCAGTTCCGGCAGGCGCAACTACGGGCTACATCGTGGTCACGGTCAATGGAGTGCCCAGCAACGGTGTCAGCTTTATCGTGCCGGGCACGACAGCCACCATCAGTTCTTTGTCTCCCACTTCAGGAGCGGTAGGATCGCAAGTTTCGATCAGCGGGTCCTACTTCGGTTCCTCCCAGGGAACCAGCACGGTGATGTTCAACGGGACCGTAGCCACAAATATCGTGAGTTGGAGCGCCACATTGATTGTAGCGACGGTGCCATCCGGCGCTACCAGCGGCAACGTCGTAGTTACGGCGGGTGGGGCGGCCAGCAATGGGGTCAGCTTCACAGTTCTGCCGACGCCCAGCATCGCGAGCCTCGCGCCGACATCGGGGCCGGCGGGCACGTCGGTCACGGTCACCGGGACGAACTTCGGCTCGACGCAGGGCACAAGCACGGTTACCTTTAACGGAACCGCGGCAACTCCCACCAGTTGGAGCGCTACCGCGATCGTCGTTCCTGTGCCGATGGGAGCAACCACGGGAAATGTGGTGGTGACCGTAGGAGGCGTCCCGAGCAACGGAGTTAGCTTCACGGTCTTTATCGGATTCGTCCCGACTGCCGGACAAATGGAGGCCACGCGATACGGGCAAACGGCCACTCAACTAGCCAGCGGACAGGTTTTGATTGCTGGTGGAATGAGCACCTCGGGGGTTGTAAATAGCGCTGAACTGTATACCCTTACGAGCCAGACTTTTGCCGCGACCGCTAACCCGATGAATGTCGCGCGATGGCTGCACAGCGCCACACTCCTGAATGACGGGACAGTCCTGATCGCAGGAGGATCAAGTCTCTCCAACGAAACCACTCTGAATTCCGCCGAGATCTACAACCCTGCTGCCGGAACATTCACGCTCCTGCCCAACACCCTCAATACGGCCAGAGTCGGTCACACCGCGACCCTGTTGAGCAATGGCCAGGTCCTGATCGTCGGAGGCTATGATCCAAGCAGCGGAATTATCGCGGATTCTGAACTGTACGATCCCATCGCCCGGGTGTTTATCGACCTGGGAAACACAAATACCCCGCGCTACCATCATTCGGCCACTCTTCTACAGAATGGGCAGGTTCTTATTGCGGGCGGCGAAACCGATCCAACTCCCAGCGCTGCGTACAACAGCGCTGAAATCTTTAATCCCCAGACTTGGATCTTCTCGCCGCTGTCCAACATGGTCTCGCCGCGCGAAGGACATGCCGCAACTTTGCTCAACGACGGAACCGTCCTGATCACGGGCGGAGATAATCCGCCGTCCGGGTCGCTCAATACGGCCGAGATCTACACTCCGGCAACCGATACTTTCACAGCCGTTTCTACAGCGATGACGAGTGCGCGGATTTTCCACGATGCCGTGCTGTTGAACGGTGGGCAGGTCTTGCTCACAGGCGGAGAGGACGACTCCAGCGGATCAACCGCGGTTCTGAGCACTGCCGAGTTGTACAACCCGACCAACCAGACATTCACAGCGACCCCTGGGAACATGACCACCGCGCGGGAATACCAGACAGCGACACTTCTAAATGACGGAACTGTGCTGGAAGATGGAGGAACAAACGGTTCCAATGCGCTCAGCACCGCTGAAATCTACACTACGAGCCAACTGAGCGGACTTACCAGTATCGCGATTGCGCCGGCAACACCAGCGCTGCCGCTTGGAAGCCAGCAACTCCTGGTTGCGACCGGTACCTTCAACAATGGCAGCACTCAAGTGCTGTCATCCGTACTATGGAGTTCTTCCTCCACTGTGGCGGCTATCAGCGGCGATGCCAGTGACAATGGCTATGTAAATACCCTCACGCAAGGGACTGCGACCATCACAGCTTCCGCCGCGGGAGTTAGCGGATCGTCCACTCTGACCGTGTCTGCGCCGAATTTGGTTTCCATCACGGTTAATCCGCAGACCATCAGTCTCTCGTTAGGAACTGCGCAGCAATTCAGCGCAACCGGCAGCTATTCGGACGGCAGTATCCAGGACCTCACGTCAACCGCAACCTGGACCTCTTCGTCTACCGCGGCGCCGGTCAGCAGCGCCGGTCTGGTGACCGGCGCAGCGTTGGGCACCGCCACCATTCAGGCGAGTTCGGGCTCGATTAGCAATTCGGCGAACGTGAGCGTGACAGGCCCCGCGCTGATTGCGGTGTCCGTCAGTCCGGCCACCGCGATCATTGCCCTAGGAACGACCCAACAGTATCAGGCGACGGGAACTTACACCGACGGCAGCACGCAAAATCTGACCAACTCGGCCACCTGGTACGCCGATCCGCAGACTTCTGCTTCCGTGAGTTCGGCTGGGCTGGCGACCGCGACCGGACAAGGCAGTGTCACCATCACCGCAGTTTATGGAAGTTTCTCGGGAGTCGCTTCCCTGACCATTGGGACACCGAACCTGGTCTCGATCGCAATCTCGCCCACGACTGCGAGCATAGCGCCTGCCAGCCAGCAGCAATTCATCGCGCTCGCCAGCTACTCTGACGGCAGCACTCAAGACATCACGTCGAGCGCCAGTTGGAGCTCTTCCAGTGGAACGGTAGCAACGGTCAATGCCTCCGGCCTGACCACTGCGGACGGTGGGGGAAGTACCACCATCACCGCTTCATCGGGTTCCGTTTCCGGAACCGCGGCGCTCACCGTCGCAACTGGAACACCAACTCTGAACACCAGTCGTTATCAGCACAATGCCACGTTATTGAATAACGGTACGGTTTTGTTCGCAGGCGGCACAAATTGTCCTTCAGCAGGCTCATGCACTTACTTGAACAGCGCGGAATTGTATAACCCAAATTCGGGAACCATTACGAATACCGCTGGCATGGCGACTGCGCGCACCGCTCCTGCCATACTGCTCGGCAACGGTAAGGTCTTGGTCGCCGGCGGATACAATTGTGACTCCAATGGCAATTGCGCGTCGTTAAGCAGCGCCGAGATCTACGATCCCGTGGCCGGCACTTTCAGCAGTGCTGGAAATATGACGATCGATCGTTATGGCCATTCCATGACGCTGCTTGCGGGCGGACAAGTCCTGATTGCCGGTGGGGAAACCTGCAGTTCTGCAACGTCCTGCACGGCACTGAGTACGGCCGAGATCTACGATCCGGTGGCAGGAACATTTACTTCCACGGGATCGCTGAACAACGCGCGATTCAACGCCAGCGCCATCGCCCTGACTTCAGGTCAGGTATTGATCGCCGGTGGATTCAACGGCACCAACGATCTAACGGCTGCCGAACTGTACACTCCTGCGTCCGCAACCTTCAGTCTGACCGGCAGCTTGAATTTTGCGCGCGACAGTGCAACCGCAACATTGCTCGACAGCGGGCAGGTCTTAATCGCCGGCGGATCCACCTGCGGTTCATCTGGCTGTCCCACTGCGGTTTCTGAAACCTACATCAACGGAGCTTTTTCTTACGCTGGGAGCATGCTGGACTCCCGCTATGATCAAACTGCAACACTGCTTACGAACGGTCAGATCCTGATCGCGGGAGGATATGATTCGTGCGCTTCCTCCTCCTGCACTTCGGATGGAACCACAGAGATCTTTCAACAGGCGTACATTTATACGCCAGGTCCAGCGCTATCGACGGGTCGGTCGGGTCACACCGCCACCCTGTTGACCGATGGCAGCGTGCTGATGGTTGGAGGCATTAACAACGGGGTCACACTCTCCAGCACGGACTCCTATCAGCCATCCAGTTTGGCCTTGCCCCAATTGGCTACCATCGTGATCTCACCGTCAAACGTCCCTGTTGCAGTTGGTGCCACTCTCTCCCTCACTGCCACGGGCTATGCGAGTAACTCCAGCATTCCAATGGGCACGTTACCGTCGGTGATCTGGAATTCGTCCTCTCCTTCGGTAGCCACCGTAAGCAATGCAGCGGGCAGCGCCGGCATCGTTAGCGGGCTGAGTACAGGGTCTACCACTATCTCGGCTACTGTGGGAACGATCATTGCTTCCACCACGATCACGGTGACGGCAACGCTGGTCTCGATCGCAATAACGCCGCCCAATCCCAGCGTAGCCGTGAGCACAACCCAGTTTCCTCGGCTTACGGCGACCGGAACTTATGCCGATGGCAGCACACTGGATCTGACCGCAGATGCGAGTTGGACTTCGGCCAATACCGCAATCGCGACGGTCTACGAAACCGTAGGAAATCCTGCTCTCCTCTTGCCCGAGTCAGTGGGAAGCACGACGATCACCGCTTCCTACGGCGGCATCACAGGCAGCACGACCGTTACCGTCAACTCGCCTTTGCCACCCGCGTCTCCGATGGTAACCGGAGTCTCCCCAAACAGCGGAGAACCGGGCACAGCAGTCACAATCACCGGTACGGGGTTCGGAGTAACCCAAGGCAGCGGCCTTGTGTGGCTGGGTACGAACCTTGGTTCGGTTGTCAGTTGGAGTGACACCCAGGTCATAGCCACGGTGACGACTGGTTCTAGTTCTGGTGTCGCCGAGATCCAACAGGGCAGCATGTCCAATTCGCTGCCCTTCACGATCGATACCGCGACCATCGCCAGCATTTACCCAACCAGTGGGCTGACCGGCACGCAAGTCACGATCAGCGGGTCGGGATTCGGCTCTGCTCAAGGCAGCGGTAGCGTTTGGCTCGGCACCGTTCCTGCCATCGTCAATAGCTGGAGTGACGGTCAAGTCGTGGCGACAGTAGCGAGCGGCGCCGCCAGCGGAAATGTACTGATCCTTCAGAACGGTGTGATGAGCAATGCGGTTCCATTCACAATCAACGTAACCCAAATCACCAGCATCAATCCCAACAGCGGACCCGATGGAACTTCGGTCACGATTAACGGCAATAACTTTGGTGGAGGAACGTGCAGCGGCGGTGGCGGGGGTGGTGGAGGCAGTAGCGTCAGAGGTGGAAGCCAGTTCCAATCTGACTACGTCCCGAGCGGGGGCTACGTCTGGATCGGTAGCAACTATGCTTCCGTTACTAGCTGGTGCAACACCAAGATTGTCGCTACGGTTGCGTCAGGTTCCGTCACTGGCGTCGCAAAGGTGCAATTAAACGGAACCTGGAGCAATGGCCTCACCTTCATTGTTCCACCTGTTTCGGGAACATCGGTGAACCTGGTTCCCAACATCATCAGCATGGCGACCGGCAACGCTCAGACGATCGAAGCCATAAATTCCAGCGGTCAATCCGTCACCGGCCTGACGTGGACCTCGAGCAACACGGCAGTGGTTACGCTTTCTACCGACGACCCACCCATCCTCACCGCCGTTGCTCCGGGAAATGCAACCATCCTTGCGGGAGGCGCTTCCGCAGACGTTACGGTTTACGCTGGGACTGTGCCGCTGGGAACTACAATTTGGTCGAATCCTGGAGACGGTAGCGGCATCGTTAGTGCGGTTCCCGCGGTTCCCAGCGCCCCCGTGGCAACCGATGTCTTCGCGCTCAACAGTGACTGCAATGTCCAGGCCGTAAATAGCAGTGGAACGGTGGCATGGACCGCGAATATTGGCCAAATCCTGCAATACCCCTATTACAGTCCCAACCCCGGTCCTTGCAGCGAGTTTATGCCAGATTTCCAGGGTGGCTTGATGGCGATGAGCGAATCTGCCACTAACACGCAATTTCAATATTCTATTCAGAAATTTGATGGAACCACGGGTCAGCCTTATCCGGCTTACACGGAGGGCGTCTGGTGGCCGAATCTGAATTTTTGGTACGCTGGCTTCGGCTACAACACAGTCGAAACCTACCCGCCGACGGTGGTGCATCCCAATGGCACAATCTTTACCGTTGTGGGCGAATACAGCGGTAACGACGGCCTTCCAAACGGCTTTACTGCCCCTGGAGTAGCGGTGATCAATCCGCTGACCGGTATCGCAGCGCCATTATCGTTCGACGAATTTCCCAGCAATTACTCCACTCCAGCCTCGATTGGCGGATTCGGCAGCTGGATCGTTGGGGGCGATGGCTATGCTTATCTGCCCTATTCTTACTTCAACGGCACGCAAACCTCTCCCGGCACGCAAAGCAACCCATGTGGATCCGGGTTTGGAACAACTTACCTGGCAGTGATGCGCTTGGATACAAGTGCCAACGCTTCAGTCATCATTCTGGGACAATGGGATACTCAATACAGCAGTTGTTTATCGGGCACACTGATCAACCCGACCCAGGTATCGCTCATCACCAATGCGGACCAGGGTATAGCGGCTAGCTGGGTGCTAAAAACCGGCGTAGTGACCTGCGAATGCCAGGTCGGGGCAACGAATACTTACTATCTTGCGACCACCAGCGGTACGAGTCTGGCTTCTCAGACTGTAACCCAGCAGTTGTTAACCCCAGTGCTGCAGCGTGCGGATGGATCTTTCGTGGGCTTAGCTTCGATTCCCGGAGTTTCTGGAAATTCGGGCAGCTCGATGGCCGCTTTCACCTCTGCCGGAAACATACTGTGGAGTGTACCGAACGATAGCCCGGTCATGGCTAGCGCGGATGGAGGAGTTGTCGGTCTCTCCGGCAACACCTACGACCAGAACGGTAACGCTGACGGATATGCTAGCGGTGCCACACAGTCATGGTCAGGAAACTCCTACACCGACGGCCCGCTTACTCAGGTTGCTGTGAACCCGATCAACCCGGCCGGCAGCTTCTGGCCATTTCAGTTGGCCAATGCCTCCGCCAATGCGGCCGCAGGGCTGGTGGAAACGGTATATGTGAGGTCGTTCGCACCCTGGCTCTGGTTCGGGCCCGAACCGCAACTGCTCTGTGCTTACAATTGCTTCCGTGGAGATAACCGCTCATTTTCAACCAGCCTCGATGTCACTTCGAGGATCAGCGGCGTGCTCAAGTTCCTGGTTCCGAGCATGACCATCGTCGACGCGAATGCCACTTCAAGTCCCAGTTCTGACGTTTACGGCCGAACAAAAACGGCTATCGACACACACTACGATTCGAATGTGAATGGCACTCTGAACTTTGGTTTTTCGGGCCACAATCCTTTGATCATCCCTCAAGCCCTGTCCCCGGACATTGACACCAATCTTGTTCTGATACCGTCGGTGGATGCCGCACCGGAGGGGCAGGTTTGCTACTACGGAAGTCTCTATGGGGATGCGTTCCCGAATGCCGAGGTTTTTGTTGTCAATTCCCAGAATCAGGCGACCATGCTGCTCACCTTTACGACGCCAGGCTCACCGAATGCTGGGCCCTTCTTCTATCTGCCGGGGGACGGCATCGACAACATGGGAGCATTTTCCAGTATTTGTCTACCGCGATAATCTTGACTTAGGGCACGATCAGGAGAGCCTTCTACACCCACGGAGTCCCAACGTCCAACGATCCCATCATTTCCGGCAAAACACGGCGCCTTGCCATTACTGCAGGTTGCTTCATCGCGCTCGCTGGCACGCTCAGCGTTGGCGGTTTATTTTTCATTTTGCCGCTCTTCCTGATTTTGAGTGCGATCGCTCAACCCATGTCTGCCCGTCAAGGAATGTGGCTCCTATGGGCCGCGGCCGCGATCGTCAGTTTATGCGTAATTCCAATGGGGGGCGTGCTGCTATCCGAGTACGTTGGCACGTTGCGTTCCCACCCCAGCTATCATCCTTACGCTCTCCTGGGGCAGACCTCTCTCTGGGCAGTATCGATTTCACTCCTCCTTTGGTGTGATGTGGCGCTCGCAATCGAGTCCAGGAAAATTAGGCGTAGTCGCGTAGTGCAACAACAGCGCGCCCGAGGCGCGGCCAACTGGGTCGTATGGCTCGGTGCTCTCATCTTGAATGTCTCCGTCCTGCCAGCTAGCGTGCTTGGCGTGTCGGCCTATCACCGGGTGGGTAGATTGGACGTTCTCCTTTTCTCGCTGGCGTCGGGCGTACTCGTCACCCTGTTCGACGTCGCATTGGTGGTCGACGCGGTCAAGTCTTGGCAGGCGCGGCGAGGCCCACGAGAGCCATAAGTTCCGTGCAGCTACATTTATATCTGCAGTCTTGAGGGCGCCGTTTAAGGAGTGTGAATTTGAAGAGTTACTATGCACGTTTGCAACTAGTGTAGTGCGTCAAACAGATCGACGTTTATCTATCTTGAGTTTCCCCTGTGATGCTCTGTGCCCTCTGTGGTGAAAGCCCTTGACGTCTTCGCCGGACACCAAAACTTGCGCCGGATCGAGGCGCAACATAACGATCACCATTTTCGACGCACTACACTAGCTTCATTGGCAACCTTGCGGGAGCCACTCTTTATTGACGATCCGCAACTCGGCATGATGCAAAAGAATGTATGACGTGTGGGCTGTTGAACATTCCCGAAAAAGTTGCTCCGCGAAACCAGGAAAGCCGGGAGCACCGTAACTCTCCCGCCACCACGGCCAACACGGTTGTCATGCCAAATGAATCGCCCGATGCGCAGGGAGTCTGCCAGCCATCCTCACCAGGTCGGCGAGCGAGTTCGCTTTCATCTTCTGCATGACCTGCCCGCGGTGTGCTTTTACGGTGAACTCGCTGATCCCCAGCTCTCCGCCGACCTGTTTGTTCAACAGGCCCGAGACCACCAGTGCCATGACTTGCTGTTCGCGAGGAGTCAGGGACGCATAGCAGTTTCGAAGATCCCGCAATTGCATTTCGCGATCAAGCGCCACGCGGCCCCGTTCGAGGCTTAGGCGGATTGCAGCCAGCAAAATGTCATGGTGGAACGGTTTTACAAGAAAATCGACGGCTCCGGCCTTGATGGCTTGTACGGTTGTCGGGACATCTCCGTACTTGGAAACGACGACAATCGGCGTCTCCGCGCGTTCTCGAGCGATCTGCTTCTGCATTTCGAGGCCGTTGCTATGCGTGGAAGAGAGCGCAAGGATCAGGCAGCTTGGAACACCCACGCGCGGACGGGCAAGAAACTCATGCGGAGATGCGAAGGTCTCTACCCGCCACCCTTCGCGGCGAGCCAGCACCTCCAGCGACTCCCGCAGCGAAATGTCGTCGTCGACAAGGAAAACGATTGGAGCCAGATGCGATGCTGGGCAGAAACCTGGATCGCGACCGACTACGTGCGCTGCATTTCTGAGGCTTGCGGCAGGAAATCCGGTAACGGCTGAGCTCATCAGTCGACTCCTTTAGCGGTCTTGAAGCGTGGAGTAAGTGTGACGGAACTGGCACTTTATCTGCAACGGTAGATGGTCGAATTTCGCTATCAACCAAAGTCTAGCAGGCTGCTGAAAAACTCCAAAACGTGCGGGCGACCGTGGAAGAGCGGCCCTTTAGGGCCGCGTAAGCTCTTCGAAATCAATCCGGGCTTTAGCCCCCGTGGTCGTTGCGCGAGCGGGATAGCCTTTTTCAGCAGCCTGCTAGTTCGCTTTTACACATGCAAGTGTCTTCTCCCATAAAGGCGAGCATCCACAGAGAAGGCGCCTGGCCCGAGCATTGCGGAAGTGCCGCCGATGGTTGCCAACATGATCGAAATCCAGGGATCACTGAGGTGCGTCACTGCGATCCACAATTCGGCGACAGCGATCAATGTTCCCACTACTGGCGTCCACAAGCCGACGAGAAAAAATATGCCGGCACATCCAGCGATGATGTGGGGCATCATGGATGCGGAAAAACACAAGTCTGTGAGCTGGATGATACAGAAGCGAACGACCATGATTGCAGCTACAATGCGCTGCAGCAGAAGGCCGATCCCCGGCCAACCGTTGGCAAGCGTCGAATAAAGTCTTTGCAAGATCCCTCCCTCCAGATCGTAAAGGGAGTGGCGAGTAGATCGAAAGACCTCAAAGTCGGAAGCTTTTTCCTACTTTTGGGTAGAATCCAGCTCGATGATGCCGCGCTTCAGCCCAATGGTTACGGCGTGGGCTCGATCATTCGCACTGAGTTTAGACAATATGTTCGTAATGCGACTTTTGACGGTCGCTTCGCTGATCGAAAGATCATCGGCAATCTGTTTATTTGCGTTGCCGGCTGCAATCAACTTTAAAACGTCGATTTCACGTTCCGTCAGGGCATCATCGGTAGCATGATCAGCCAACGCGGCTGCGATATCGGGAGGGATACGCTTCTTCCCTGCATGTACGGCGCGGATCGTGTCCAGGAGTTCCTCAAGCACGTGACCCTTCAGAATGTAGCCTCGTGCACCAGCTCTTAGGGCGCGCACTACCTGGACATCGCCGGTGTATGTGGTCAAAACGATGATTCTTGCCTGGGGAAACTCACCACAAATGGCGTTGATGGCTTGAACCCCGTCCAACCCCGGCATTTGCAGATCCATTAAAGTTATGTCTGGCTGGTGAGATCGAAATGCCTCGATGGCTTCTTTCCCATTCGATGCTTCCGCAACCAGCTTCAAGTCCGGTTCAGGGTTAATTAATGCCGCGAGCCCCTTCCGTAGGACAGGGTGGTCGTCCACCGTAAGGATTCGGATTAGATTATGAGCGCTGTGCACGACTCTTTACCTTTCGAACCAATTTAGCCCGATGGGTGTCGCGGCTGCTTTCGTAAGCGACCGCAGCGGGAATGGTCAGTTCCACTTCAGTGCCTTCGCCGACCTCACTCCAAAAGTCCACGCCGGCTCCGATTCGCTCGGCACGTTCACGGATGCCTCGCAGCCCCCAATGTCCGGCTCGTCCACCCTCTTCTAACACATCCGGATCGATGCCTTTGCCATCGTCGCGAATCCGCAAGCGAAGCGTTTGATCACCATATCGAATCTCAGCCTCGATTCGGCGAGCGTGCGCATGCCGGTAGGCATTTCTTAGGATTTCGAGTACGATCTGGCCGATCTCGTTGCTAGTCGCAGGAGACAACATCCGCTGCTCACCTTCTTCGATTAAATCGAAAACGGGCGGCGGCACCGAGGCCGACACAGAACCTGCCAACTCCCGACTCGCTGACGTGAGCAACTCCGCAAGGTTACCCGTTGCCATCGGCTCCAAACGTAAACCTTGAATCGCGTCCCGGCTTTCGGCGAGCGCCTTTTTTGTTTCACCGATCGCCTCGTCCAGGGATCGCATCGCTTCATCGGGTCTTCGGGGCAGAAGGTTGCGGGCTCCCTGAAACTGAAACATGAGTCCGTGCAAGCTCTGCAGCAGAGTATCGTGAAGTTCGCGCGCGATGCGAGTACGCTCGTTGAGGCGCTCTTCCATTCGCATGTTCAGGCGTGCGACAGCCTGATGCATCCGTAGCTGGTACAGAGCCGCGATCACAAATAGACCGAAGACACTGCAGAGCACCAGGAACCAGTGGGTCTGGTAGAAGTATGGCTGTTGGGTGACACCGTACACGATGCCGCTCCGGTCCCAAATTCCGTTGGAATTGCATGCTCGAATATGAAACGCATGCTTGCCGGGCGATAGTGTGCTGTAAATTGCATGCCCTGGAGAATCTGCGTCGAGCCACTCCGAGTCGACCCCGTCCATCCGGTACTGCAAGCGAGTTTTTTCCGGAGAACCGATCTCAATCGCATCGAAATTCAACTCAAGATGGTGCGTGGCGGCAGGCAGTACAATCTCGCTTCCCGGACGCTGCTGATTCCGGCCAACTGTAACCCCCTCCAGGTAAATCGTCGGCCTTCGATCCGACCTCGGCAAACGTGGGAGATCAAGCATGACGAGACCCTTGGCGGTCGCGATCCAGAGCTTGCCGTCTGCGGAAAGAGCGGCGTCGGGTCGACCGAAACTGGCCTGTCCGACGGGCAAGCCGTCGGCTTCTGCGAATACCTCAAAATCCAGAGGATCTTCTCCTACATGAGGATGGTCGAGGCCGCCCGACGGGACTCGGAAAATGCTCACCCCGGCAAACCACATCTCACCTTTAGCTGTCTCTACCATTCCGCCCGGCTTACCCTCTTCCGCCAACAGGACCGGCCGCTTCTCTTCGATACGGAGAATTCCTCCGGGAGCATAGGCATTACGGCGGGTGAGATAGAGCTTGCCGGTGCGGTCCTCTCCTACCAGAGAGACGCCAGGCTCTGGAAAGGATGAAACGTTGACAAACCGATCGCCGACGAGTCGATCCAGCCCATTGAGAGTTCCCACCCAAATGCCGCCGGCTCGATCCTCATAGATTCCACGGGCCGTAGAAGAGAGACCGTCGGCCGCGCTGTAGTTGCGAACCTGCCCGTCGCGCAGGTGGCCCACAGCCGGAGGCGTGGCAAACCAAATAGAGCCATCGTGCGCCGCAACCACGGCCACTACCACATCATCGGCGAGGCCTTGAGCTTTTGAAAACTGGGTGAACCTGCCATTATGAAATCGAAAGAGTCCTCCACCATAGGTTCCGATCCATAGATCGCCCTGCGCGTCTTCCGCCAAGGACCACACACAGCTGTTGCTCAGGCCGTTTTTCTCGTTGTAGTTCTGAAAGTGCTTTCCATCAAAGCGGGAAAGTCCGCCACAATTGAAGCCGGACCAAATGGCTCCATCATGGGTCGCCAGCACAGTCATGACCAGATTGTTCGGCAATCCGTCTGCGGTCGTAAATATTCGGGCCGCGCTGTCTTTAAATCGAAAGAGCCCGCCTCCGTTCGTGCCAACCCACAAATCGCCCGCGCGATCACCATACATGTACCTCACATCCAGGTCTGCCGCTGCTACCTCCAGACCTGTCGCGCTGGCACGAAACAACCCTGTTGCCGTGGCGATCCAAACGTTGCCGTTCGGATCTTCATAGGCACGGATTGCGCGAAGCCCTGATCGACCGTAGCCCGGGAGTTTTTCAAGGGCCCCTCCAACGCGGCGAGCTACTCCTTTTGTCGTGCAGAACCAGGTCACACCATGGGTATCCTCCAAAACGTGAAAGATGCCATCCGTTCCTACATCGAGCTGAGTTGCCAGATCCGGGTGCGGCACGATCTTCGAGTCATCCAGCTCCATGAACCCCTTTGCGCTGACGACCAGCAAGTGGCCGCTTGCGGTCTCTTCAATCCGTTCGATCGCTCCTTGAGGTATGACGGATGAAAAAACGCCGGCGTCGAAGCGATAAAGCCCGGCGGATGTGCCTACCCACAAAATGCCACGCCGGCTGAAATGAAGGCATCGGATCTCATTGCCATTGCCGGGAATCGCCTGAGAGGAAACGGCAGACAAACGGTCGAACCCATTCAAAGCCCCCGCCGGTATTTGCTCCAGATCATGGTTTGTCCCAACCCAGAGATCACCGTCCGGAGCCAGCGCAATGGCGCGAACAAACGATGGCTGGTCGAAACCGTTGAAATGTTGCCCGTCGAAGCGGGCTAATCCACTTCCGACAATCAACCACAAGAAACCGTCTCTCGATTGCACCATGCCATTTACGACGTTACCCCGAAGTCCTTCGCTTTCGCCAAAATGAGCTCGTACATAGGAATTCGCAGGTTGGCCTGGATCCAGGGCCGGCGCCGGTTCCACGGGCAACAGCAATAATAGAAGGCAGACGGGCAGTGACCGGAAGATAGATTTCGTCCAACTATCGGAATTGCGCTGAGCGGCCATGCTTCAGACCAGCGGCAGAAAGCGAAGAACGCCTCTTGTCTCTGCCATTGTGTCCTCCTCACTTCAGGGACGTTCTGGAGACACCGATCAAGCTAATCCGGGCCAGGCTGTGCTCCGGAAGCCCCCTCTCTGAATTGCGGTAAATTGTAGTCCCGAAGCCAGATCGCTACCAGTGAGACGAAAGTCTTGATCGCCACTGGAGAAGAAGCGCGAATGGCGGTGTGATCCCTGCATGCCAGGTGGGCGACCGGTTGGATTCAACTTGCGTCAGGCGTCGGGCTTCTGGCCTCAGGTACCGGCGAGCGGTGCTCGACCGTGCAGTCGAGGCCTGTTGTCCCTGCAAGATTGCCGACATCGAAGGCCCGACGCCCGACGCCAGATTCATACTTTGGTGGTGGTCGATAGGTTCGTCTAATGGACGCGCCGCTGCGCTTTTGGCCTAATCGAGGCAGCCGCGAACGAAACGGCGCAAAAATTGAACCGGCCGGCGGCGCAGGGCGTTCCTAGTTCTGAGGCTTTGGAGCCGGAACGATGAACTCCACAACTTGGAACGCTCCGGGGATCGGTCGATGGATCGAGTCCGCCAATTGAAGCCTCACTTTGTGCGGGCCAGGTGCTAGTCCCACCATGACGACCGTTTCGCCAGTGCTATCAACGATGGGCCAGGATTGATCATCCACGTAATAGTGCAGGTGTCCAACACGTGGCGATACCTCCAGCGCAGCTTTGCCGAACACCGGAAGAATGCGCAGGTTTTCGGTCCTGTATTGAATGAAGACGCGCCCCAAGGCCAACTGTTCGGGAATTGGCGGATCGACGATTAGTTTCGCGGGCGGCTCATTCTGGATTGCGACCAGCGGTGTTGGCCCTTTGACCTCTCTAGCGGTCTGTGCCGAGGCCGAGAACGCGAAAAACGTGCAGGCCATGCCGGCGACGGCAGCCCTCGTGACAATCTTTAATGTAGTGAGCATTTTGACTCTCCATAGTGAAAATGGTTCGCTATCTGCATCGCTTGTGAGGATGAGAAGCCGAACGCGAGAATATTCTCTCAGGCGTGACCATCGCGCTATTAGACGATGGTCGCGACCACTACTTAGGTAGCGGTTTTCATTTCCGAGGCATCCTGAAGCAACTAACACTACCAAGGTGGAATGGCGCTGCGCATTGAATTGGTGCATTTTGTTTCTGTATAACGGCGCAAGAGCGGGAATCCTGCAGAGCTGAGGGTTGGCGGCAAAGCTGAATAACAAATAGTTGCGCCGTTTCGCGTCGGCGGTGCTCGAAACTTGCGTGTAACCTTTTCCCCGACTACCAAAACCCTAACGCTACTAAGGAGGAATGAACGATGAAAAAGACAACTTTCGCGGGATGCTCCGAGCCGCGCACGATAACGTACATAGTTCTCTGCATAGCTTTGTTGGTCTATGGCGCCGGCGCGCTTACCGCGCAAACGGCAAATCATCCCGTGCGCAACGTCGTGTTAGTCCACGGAGCCTGGGCCGACGGATCGGGCTGGAGGGGCGTTTACGACATTCTCACTAAGGATGGCTACAAAGTCAGCATCGTGCAGGAGCCCGAAACCTCCTTCAAAGACGATGTCGAGGCGACCAAGCGCGTCATCGCCCAGCAGAACGGCCCCTGCATTCTGGTCGCTCACAGCTATGGCGGCGCCGTGGCAACCGAAGCGGGAAATGATCCATCGGTTGTGGGTCTAGTCTATGTGGCCGCTCATATGCCGGATGCCGGCGAAAGTGAAGCGGAAGATGGGAAGCGCTTCCCGAGCGATCTCAGCAAATCGAGTGGGATCAAGAAAACTCCTGACGGCTTCACCTATCTTGATCCAGCGCAATTCCACGAATATTTTGCGGCCGATCTTCCCCTCGACCAGGCCGCATTTATGGCACGGTCGCAAGTGCCCAACTTCGCCGACAACTTCAAAGCCGTCATCACTGCTGCCGCATGGAGAAGCAAGCCGAGTTGGATGCTGGTCGCAGGCTCGGACCGAACCATCAATCCCGAGTTAGAGCGCTGGTATGCCAAGCGGGCGAATAGTCACACGATTGAGGTGCCGGGTGCGAGCCATGCAATGTATGTCTCCCATCCGAAGGAGGTCGCGGCAGCGATCGAGGATGCGGCAGTGCATGCGCAGTAATTTCCGGCTAGCGATTCGTCCAACCGCAGACAAATCTGGTCGCGTTCATAGCTCTTTAGGAGGAGGATTTTATGAAACGGATGGTTTTCGTGCTGATCGTGGTTGCCATAGCGGCCGGCGTTATCGCCTTCAGGCCTCCCCGCTCCGTGCACGCAGATGAACAAGCCTCTCCGATCTACGCAGTCAAAATTCCCGCCGGATACCGCGATTGGCAATTGATCGCTGTGAAGCAGCTCCAGTTCGCTGGCAAGGGCGAGCAATTGCGCGCTCAAGTCGGCAACGATATAGCGATCAAGGCCTTCAAGAAAGGGACGCGTCCGTTCCCCGATGGCGCCATCATTGCGGCGATGCATTGGACTCGCGTCCCATCGGAAGACAACGACAAGATCCTCGATGTCCCATTCCCCGGCACTCACTCGTTCGTGATCGGGTCCCCGGTGAATGTTCAGTTCATGGTCAAGGACTCAAAGAAATATGCCGCGACGGGCGGCTGGGGATTCGCTGACTTTAAGGACGGAAAGCCAGGCGACAAGGCGCTGCACGAGACCTGCTTTCCCTGCCACGCGCCTGCGAAAGATCGCGACTTTGTCTTTACCAATTACGCGCCCGCACCCTAACGCTGAGAGCTGCTGAGTAAATTTCAGACCGTTGCCAGCTTACCAACAAGAATGTCGATAAAGGAGGAACCGTATGAAAAGGATAGCTCTCTGGTGTCTTGCAGTTCTCATGGTTGCGGGTATCGTCGCCTTCAAGACTTCTGCATCCGGCCACTCCGATGAAGAGGCCGCCCGATCTATGGAGTCAAAGTTCCCCAGGGGTACCGCGACTGGAAGCTGATCTCCGTTGCTCGCGTGGGAGCTCCGCTCAACGACCTTCGCGCCAAACTGGGCAACGATGTCGCCATGAAGGCCTACCGGGGAGGAAAACTCCCGTTCCCTGACGGCACAATCATTGCCCGGCTAGCCTGGCAACAAGCTACATCGGAGACAATCAAAAATGCCTTTCGCGTTCGCGGAGGCACAGAAACGCACCTCTCTCCGGAGCAAGTCGAGAAACTGGTGGAAGGATCTTTCGTGGCCGGTCCCCCAACCAACGTTCAGTTCATGATAAAGGATTCAACAAGATACGCTGCGACAGGCGGCTGGGGCTTCGCCCAATTCAATAATGGCAAACCTGCCGACGAGGCGACCCACAAAACCTGTTTTTCCTGTCACGAGCCTGCCAAAGACCGCGACTTCGTTTTCACTCGTTACGCACCCTGATTCCGGGGGAGGAAGAACCTGCAAATCTGACCCATGAAATTCATCCGTCACACCGTCGTCCAATAGTTTCCTTTCTTTGGCTTACTCGCATCTGCATTCGCGTCATCCGTAGTTTTGTTGCCGCTAAGAACACCCTGCTCACAACGCTCACGGGCATCTCTACTTTTCAAATCTGCCCAAAATCCCCTGATCCGCTAGCGTTGCAAGTGCGTCATTCTCCGAACTCACAAAACAGCGTCCTCGCCTGCCCTAAAACAGATATTTATGGGTAGCACGCAGACACATTGGTCGACAGGTCCACAACGCGGGATTGATGCAGATCCTTGGAGCAAGGCGTTCCACGATTGCTCCCGCCGGGTCCGGCGAAACCCATCGGCCTTGCCCTGACGCAAGTTCCCGATTCGGGGTGTCGAACAAAATTCCCGGATCAAAGTCCCCAGTCTCGCTTGCGAATACGCCGTAAGGCGGATTGCTCGATCCGAAGGTGTTGTACTGTTCCCCGTAAGGCGCGTAGGCGCGTTTCGCAACCCAGCACGGACTCGCTCCTGGATCAGAGCCCGCTCGGAACCGCTCAAAAACAGTAACCAGCTCACGGAACCCGCATGTTTGGCTGCGATTTGAAAAACTGGCGGAGAGAGTGGGATTCGAACCCACGTTACCCTTTCGAGTAAACACGCTTTCCAAGCGTGCGCCTTCAGCCACTCGGCCATCTCTCCGGCTTTTGGGACAGGAGTGTTTCGATTGGAGAAATCGACCGATTCGATGGGCTTCAGCGCTTGCTCCCGAACGCAATCGGTCGACTTTGATTTTATGGGTTGGGCCAGCGAAATCGCAACTCGGTTTCGGCGACAGCTTCAAACCCCAGGTTCAAGCCCCCAGGATACGGCAACATGGCACGTGGTCGCGGCGTAGAGAACTGGATTGCGCCCTCCGCACTCTTGGGCTTGACTTTTGGGCTTGACTTTTGGGCTTGATTCTTGGGCTTGACTTTTGGGCTTGACTCTTGGGCTTCGCGCTGAGCGAACTCTTCTGCGCGATCTAATGCTGGAGTTTATCTGAGGAATCCGCCGCCGGAGGCATGGCGGATGTCATCTGCGCGACGGAGGTCGAGGTTGCGCCGTTGCCATTCGCACCCGCAGCAACGGTATGGGAGGGGAGCGGAGGTATCTTGGCGTTGTCTACTACGTGGTGATTGAGGCAATACAAAGCTAATTCGAGGCGGTCGGCGACGCCTAGCTTGTCATACACTTTGCGAAGGTAATTCTTTACCACCTGCTCGGTGGTGCCCACGCGCAGCGCGATCTCTTTATTCTTCATGCCCTGGGTCACGCAGGAAACGATGAGCGTTTCTTTGGGCGTGAGTTGCACTTTGGGCCGCGAGCCGTTCGGCTTCACATTCTGGTTGCGATAAGCTTCCATCACCCAATGCACGCCCTGGCGATCGAGCCAGGCGTCTCCGGCCACAACCTTGCGCAGGCACTCGACCAACAACTCCGGTTCGACTTCGCGGGAAACGATGCCATGGGCGCCGCGGCGAAAAAGTTCCAAGGTGAGCGCTTCATCAGGGCCAGGAGTTACGACTACTATTTTCGTTTTCGGGTTTTGCCGCAGCAATTCCGCTACGACCTCGACCGGACTTGCGGTCAGGGCAGATTCAAAGATCAGCACGTCCGCCGAAAACTTGGCGACTGCAGATTGCGTTTGGGCGAGCGTCTCGGCCTGGCCGACCACGCGGATGTCGTCTTCGAGCGCAAAGATTTTTCTCAGGCCGGCACGAAAAATGGCTTGGGAGTCAGCGACGATCACGCGCACGAACTGGCGCTTGCCGTCGTCTGCCCCAGCTTCGAAATCGTCGACACTCACTGGAATGGTAGCCATCTTCTCTTGCCCTAGGACTGCTTTGCCTTACGCGCGTTCGAAATGATATTCATCGATCACCACGCCGACGCCACGGCGACCGCGATCGTCGAAGCTGCGCACTACGCGACCGCGGCAATCGATCTGCACATCCTCTTTCGCCCCGACAACGTCTGCCGGCAGGCGCAGCGTGAAATCCACAATCGAGCCCACAGGCACATCTTTATCCATGGCAAACAGCACGCCGTTGGCAGAGATGTTTTCCGTCTCCGCAACGAACGAACCGCCGTCTGCTTTGATTGAGGCAGTCAGGTGCAGCGGAAACCGCGGTGCACTCTGCAAGTCCTCGTAGTGCCCGGTATTGATTGGCGCCTCATGCATGGCTGCCGTCCGCTCCTGCCTTGGCTTTCTTTTCTATTCGCACTGCGTTCGCATCTGGAAGAGTTATCGTCAAACTCAAAGGCAGCGTACACCCATGAATCAGGTGAACAAAGTTACCGAAGTCATAAATCGAATGGAGCGTAACCTCTTTTATATTAATACTTTAGAAGGATTTCTTGATGCAGATATCAACCCATCTTCCGAGGGCTAAACAAGGCGATACAGGGATGAAATCGGGGGAATCGCGCCCGATTATCGGGAAGAAAATTACTCGCCTAAGGCGGTCAGGAGTGATGACGATCGGGGGTCTTCTAGAATTTCGTCGCTTCAGTGAAGTGAAAATCGCGCACTCTCATCGCTGGAACTACCATGTCAAACGACTCTTCCCCACAGGCGCGCACCGGTTCGCTCATCGCTTCGACATTCGACAACATGTGGATGAGACTTTCATTAAAACGGAAGTTGCGAATTCCGCCGCGCAGTTTTCCGTTCTCGATTAAGAGGGTGCCGTCGCGCGTCATGCCGGTAAGCATTTTCTCGAACGGCTCCACTTCGCGGATGTACCACAGGCGCGTGACCAGAATTCCACGCTCGGTCGAAGCGATCATCTGCTCAACCGTCTGCGGATTGCCAACCGTCGCGAACACGATGTTCAGCGGCATTTCTCCAACTTCGCTGGGCAGGGGAAAACCATGGCCGGTCGCTGAGATGGGGCCGACCTTGTCTGCATACTCGGATCGCTTCACGCGCTCCGCGGTCGAGCGCGCGTAAACCACACGCTTCACCACTCCATTTTCGACCAATGCTATTTTCTGCCGCCGCACACCTTCGCCATCAAACGGTGAACCGCTTTGCAGCGGGTGCGCCACGTCATCGCAAAAGGTGATGTTCTCGCCGAACAATTTCGTACCAATTCTGCCCGAGAGAAACGAACGCTGGTCAAGGATGGCCATGCCGGAATAGTCCCAGAACATAAAGCCCACGAGGTCGAGGACCGCGGACGGTTCGAGAATCACCGTGTACTTTCCCGGCGGAATCTCGCGGGGATGGGCAGAGTCGATCGCCTTTTGCGCGGCGACTTCCGCGAGCTGCACGGGATTCAGATTGGCCACGTCCGGCGAATTTGCCTTCTGCCAGCCGGACGAATCTTCTCCCAGCATGGTGATGGAAACTTCAGCCAGGGTTTGCGTGTGCCAGTGGCTGAGTCCGTGCGAATTGAAGATGCCCTCGACCGATTCGGCGCTGGAAAAAACGCCGGCCGTCGTGAGCCGATTTTTCACGGCCACATCGACAATTTTTCTGACGCCTTCAGCGCGAAGCTCGGGCGTGATCGCAGCCGTCTGCTCAAAATACCGCGAAGGAGCTTGTGTGGTGCGGGCACTTTTGTCCGCGCTGTCTGCATCCTCTTCTCTGTTGGGCATCGGCAAGAGATCTGGGTCTGGATGCTGCACTCTCGCCAGGCTCTCCGAGGACCGCACGACCTGGCGCAGGCTTTCGTCATCGAACGTGTTGGTTGAGGCTCGGGCCGTCCGTCCGCCGAACACGGTGCGCACCGAGACCACGTGATTTTCTTCCGCTACATTTTGATGGATCGAATTGTTGGCGAATCGAGTCAGGGCAAAGCGGCCGCCGGAGAACAGCACTTCGACCTCATCTGCCGTCGTGAGCTTGCAGATGCGATTGAAAATATCCCCGGCTTGATCCTTGCGAAGCATTCAGTTCTGAAACGCCTTCCCCACTTTGATTGCGCGAAAACGCGCTGGAGCCGCACCATGGCCGGTTCCGATCACCTGCTGGGGCTGTCCTTTGCCGCAATTCGGCGTGCCCCACAACAGCCACTCGTCACGTGAGCAGACCGCATCCAATGAATTCCAGAACTCGGTCGTGATGCCCGAGTATGACGGATTTTTCAGCATGCGTACGCGCTTTCCGTGCTTGATCTCCCATCCGATCTCGCAGCCGAACTGGAAGTTGTAGCGCTTGTCGTCGATCGACCAGGAGCGGTTAGTCTGCATCAGAATCCCGTTGTCGGTCGAGGCAATAAGTTCTTCCAGAGTCATCGGAGTTTCTCCCGGCAGCAGGCTGATGTTGGTCATGCGAATCATCGGCAGACGGTTCCAGCCTTCGGCGCGCAACGTTCCACCCGAACGGGTTTCGCCAATGGTGTGCGCCGTTTCGCGAGAACTCAAATAGCCGGTGAAAACTCCGTTCGCGATGATCGGTGTGCACCGCGCGGGCACGCCTTCATCGTCAAAGCCAAACGTTCCCAGTCCCGGCCCGTGCTCCTGCCGAGCATCGGCAACCACGTTCACCAGCTCGGTGCCGTATCGCAAAGTGCGGAGCTTGTCGAGCGTAAGAAATGACGTGCCGGCGAAATTCGCTTCCATGCCCAGAACACGATCGAGTTCAATCGGATGTCCGATCGACTCGTGAATTTGCAAGCCGAGCTGTGAGCTGTCAAGAATAATGTCAAACGTTCCCTCCGGACATTGATCGGCCTGATGCAGAGCGACTGCTTCTTCGGCGATGCGCCGGGCGTTCTCCACCAGCTTCAATTCTTCGATCAGTTCATAGCCTTTGTTCTGCCATTGCCCGCCGTAAGAATTTGGATACGACCTCTTCTGAATCTCATTCCCCGCGAAGGCGTACGCGGCGTAGCCGGAGCCGGTCGAGAGCTTTGTCTGATGAATGTCCGCTCCCTCGGAAGAAACGAACCACTGCTCCTCGCGATTGAAGTTCAGGTTAGACTCGGCCAGGGTAATCCCAGCTACCGATCGCAACTCACCGTCGATCTTCAACAGCAGGTCGATATTCTGGTCCACAGAAACCGTAAAGGGATCGATGGTGTAGGGCGTGCTCCACTCGGCGACGACAGCTTTCTCCGGGGCAAGCCGCACGTTTTCACGCTTTACTTTTGCTGACGCGCGGGCGATGGCAACGGCCTGCGCTGCAGTCGCCTCGACCGCAGCGCGTCCCATATCTGCCGAGGCGGCAAATCCCCAGGCTCCATCGGCGATCACGCGCACATTCATGCCGACAGATTCCGCGTCGGAAGCGGAGCCAACTTTGCCATTCTTGGTGGTCAGTGCGCGGCTTCGCTGCGCGATCACGCGCACATCGGCGTAACTCGCACCCCGCAGCGCGGCCACGTTCAACGCCCAGTCAGCAACGTATCTCATGAGGAAAATCTCAATCTATCACAGCGAGTCGGACGATCGAGCGGCTCGACAGCCCCCTGCGTTACGGCGTCGCGTGTGCCTCGGCGAGTGCATTCTTCACCGCTAACAATTCCTTCAGAACGCCTCGAAGTTTGGTAGATTCCAGCGCGTTCGCTCCATCGGACTTCGCTTCTTTCGGATTGTCGTGCACTTCCAGGAACACTCCGTCCACTCCGGCAGCGACCGCTGCACGCGCCAACAGAGGAATGAACTCGGGCTGTCCTCCGCTGACCGCCAGACCCTTGTCATCCGCCTGGGATGACGGCAACTGCACAGAATGCGTCGCATCGAAGACGACCGGCGCAAACTTGCGCATGATCGCCAGCGAGCGCATATCGACGACGAGATTGTTGTAGCCGAAACTGGCTCCGCGCTCGGTGAGAAAAACTTGCGGATTGCCGGCATCGCGGCATTTCTCGACAGCGTGCCGCATATCCCACGGCGCGACAAACTGGCCTTTCTTGATGTTGACCGTGCGCCCGCTCAACGCCGCGGCCACGACCAAATCCGTCTGCCGGCTCAGGAACGCAGGAATCTGCAACACGTCGGCGACTTCGGCAACCCTGCCCACGTCGGCGGTTTCATGCACGTCGGTCAGGATCGGAAGGTGCAATTCGTCTTTGATTTTCTTCAGAATCCGCAGACCTTCTTTGAGCCCAGGTCCGCGAAAGCTGCGGATTGACGTGCGATTCGCCTTGTCGTAGCTCGCCTTAAAGATGAACGGAAAATCGAGAGCACGGGTGACGCCTTTGATAATTTCCGCCATGCGAATGGCGTGATCTTCACTCTCGATGACGCACGGCCCGGCAATCAAGAAGAGATCGCCCGACCCGATGCGAATGTCGCCGACTTGGAAGGAAGTGGTCAGATACTCACGCAAGAAATCGATCAACCACGGAGGCACTGAGAAACCCTATTATGGATTTTCTCTGTGTCTCTGTGCCTCCGTGGTCTGAATTCTACCGCCGCGCAACTTTCTCCGGCCGATGGAACATTTCCACCTCGGCCGTTTCTTTTTCTTCGCGGCGTTTCAATCCGAACTGATAGGCAGCGCCTATAAATGTTCGAAACAGCGGATGCGGCTCCAGCGGCTTCGACTTGAACTCGGGATGGAACTGGCACCCAATAAAGTGCGGATGATCGGGAAGTTCCACCATCTCGACATAGGTTCCGTCCGGCGTCGATCCTGAGATCTTCAGGCCGGCAGCCGTGAGCGGCTCTTCATATTCGCGATTGAATTCGTAGCGATGCCGATGGCGCTCGCTGATTTCGAGCGCTCCATAAATCTTGTGAGCCAGGGTGTTGGGTTCGATCTTGCACGTCCACGCGCCCAACCGCATCGTCCCACCGAGTTCTTCCACTCCGCGCAGCTCGCGCAGCTTGTAGATCACGCGATGTGGCGTTGCCGGATCGAACTCGCTCGAGTTTGCATCTGCCAGACCAACCACATTGCGAGCGAACTCAACGCAAGCCGTCTGCATGCCCAGGCATATCCCGAAATACGGGACCTTCTTTTCGCGCGCATACTGGATTGCCCGCAACATGCCTTCAATGCCGCGCTTGCCAAATCCTCCGGGAACCAGAATTCCGTCGTAGCCTTCGAGTTGCGCTTCGTAGCTCTCGTCGCCGGTCTCCAATCCCTCGGCCTCAATCCAGTTCAATTGCAATTTCAGATTGTGCGCCAGCGCGCCGTGCACGAGCGCCTCTTTCAGCGACTTATAGGAATCTTCGTACTCCACATACTTGCCGACAATGCCGATCGTCACCGTATCTTTCGGGTTGTAGACGCGGTGAACAATATCTTCCCAGCGCGCGAGATCGTGCTCTTTCGCTTCCAGTCGAAGGTGCTTCAGCACGAGCGCATCGACGCCTTCGGTGGCGAACACCAGCGGCACTTCATACACCGAGGCAACATCTTTCGCGGTGATGACGGCTTCCTCTGCCACGTTGCAAAAAAGCGCAATCTTCGATTTGAGTTCTTTGGCCAGGAAGCGGTCCGTACGGCACAGCAAGATGTCCGGCTGAATTCCGATGCTCAACAACTCCTTTACCGAGTGCTGCGTGGGCTTGGTCTTCAACTCCTGCGCGGCCGCGATGAACGGAACCAGCGTGACGTGCACAAACAAAGTGTGATCGCGGCCCAGTTCCTGCCGCATCTGGCGAATCGCTTCCATGAAAGGCAGCGACTCGATATCTCCCACCGTGCCGCCGATTTCGACGATGGCCACGTCAACGTCTTGCGCAACTTTCTTCATCGCGGCTTTGATTTCGTTGGTCACGTGCGGAATCACCTGGACGGTTTTGCCCAGGTAATCGCCGCGCCGCTCTTTCGCGATGATCTGCTCGTAGAGTCGGCCCGTGGTCCAGTTGTTATCGCGGGAAAGTCTGGCGTGGGTGAAGCGCTCGTAGTGGCCGAGATCGAGATCAGTTTCAGCGCCGTCGTCGGTGACGAAGACTTCGCCATGCTGAAACGGCGACATCGTCCCCGGATCGACGTTCAGGTAGGGATCGAACTTCATCAGGTTGACTTTCATGCCGCGGCTCTCCAGCAGGCAGCCGATGGAAGCCGCGGCCAATCCCTTACCAAGTGAAGACACAACTCCGCCGGTCACAAAGATGTACTTCGCTGGCATCTGTCCCTCGCTCTAAATTGTGTTGGAAAATTGTGCAGGTTGGCGTGCACGATCAATTATGGCAGAAAAGCCTGTGGAAGAAAATGAAAGAATTTGAGAGTTTGGGCCGCGCCCCATGGAGTTAAAATTGTGTGGCTCCTAACAAGCACGCGCGCCCATGTTCAAGTTTAGACCGCCCACAAAATCGTTCAAGGAACTCAGCGAGCGGAGTCCAACTCCCCAAATAGTGGCGGCACTCCTGATTATCGTGATACTCCTAATCGTCTACAGTTTAGTTCGCCCCCTGCTTTGATCTGAACAAGGATGTCCCTCCAGGAGAACGTTGGGGGTAATCTCTGATTGCTTTGGCTCTGTAGAATGTAGACGGAAGGTGTAAATCAGATGGTGGACCTGGTCGGGATCGAACCGACGACCTCTTCCATGCCATGGAAGCGCGCTCCCAGCTGCGCCACAGGCCCACTATGCAGACACTACAACCGCTGGTTGGGGAACCTCGATTATTCTCGCCGACTGGACGAAGATAGTCAACGCACCGATTATCTACGAGCTTGATTTCCGTCCAAAGCCGAGGTTACAGCTCCCGACGCATTCAGGGTGGAACCGAATACCAGCATAGCTTTCGCCAGGCGGGGATGCCCGTGCTTATGCAGCTGGTGGGACAACAACACATCAGCCGAGAACAATACTCCCTCGGAGAATCCGGCGAGGGTGCGTCCGTGAGTCACAAAGGGGCGCGCTAATGGATCATGCTCAACGAATTCGTACCGTCCGAAATTTCGCATAGTGAAAACCATATCGAAGGACTTGGCAGTAGCGTCGGCGGCAATGAGCAGTGAGTTCTCCCGCGTCCAGTACCGAGGCTTCGGTGCGGGGGCGGAACGGGCAAGAGACAAGGCCGGCGGATCACCCGCAAGCGCGAGTGTGGGAAGCAAGAGTACGGCGATGAGTGCAGCGAGGTTCTTCACGGCTCTTACTGGCTGGGGCTGGGGAGCTGGGGGTCGCACTCCCGAGCCAGAGTTTTTTCCGTTCGGAACTTCTATCGGCTGGAAGGCTGCAAGGGTTCACTGAGTAAGATTCGAGTTAGAAGAAAACAATCAGCTGCAGGACTGGTTCATCCGAGGCGTGGACGGCTGGCCGCGGCTTCACCCTTTCGCCGCTGCGCGAACCAGAAATATACGGGCACGCCGAGAAGAATCACGATCAGGCCGCCGATCGAATCTCTCACATTGCTGGCAAACGTATAGCAGAGCAACACCGCTGCCGTTGCCACGAACAGCGCTGGGACCACGGGATAGCCGATCATTCGGTAGAGCCCCGGGCTGCTTGCTTCGCGCCTGCGAAATACAAAAATGGTGCTCGCCGCCAATGCATAGAAGAGCCATTCAGAAAAAATCGCCAGGGAAAACAATTCCTTGAATGCCCCGCCCACCAGCACCAGAATCATCGAGACGGCTGCCTGAATCACCAGCGCCAGAGCGGGGGTATGAAACCTGGGATGAACTTCTCCCAACGCCCGAAAAAAATATCCATCGCGAGCCACCGCAAAGGGCACGCGCCCGCCGCTCATCACGGTTCCATTTAACGTCGCCAGCATCGAGATCACCATGCCGATCGAAACCAGCGACACTCCCAGAGTCCCCAACACCATCTCGCTGGCCGCCGCGGCAGGAACTTTAGCATGCGCGATTGCGGTCGCCGTCAGCATTCGCTGAATGCCCGCGTTCATCCCCATATAAAGGATTGCAACGACGCTCACGCCGGCGATCAGCGCGATTGGAATCGTTTTTTCCGGACGTTTAATTTCCTCGCTCACCATGTTTAAGTCGTTCCAGCCGTCATAGGCCCAGAGCGCTGCCACCAGGGCCGCCATAAAGCCGGTCATTCCGCCCTTCGCCCCGCCAAAGCCGGTGTGGAAGTTGCTCCACGAACCGGAAGTCGCTGTCAGAGCCAGAAGGGCGATCCCCACGATCAGACCAATCTTGAGCACGGTGAAAACAAACTGAAAGTCTCCCGCCCTGCGCACGCCCAAATAGTTCACCAGAGTAATCAGCACGATGGCGCCGATGGCCACCAGATGACCATAGTTGATGGCAAACACGCGGCTCGATGTCACGTGCCAGACGAAAAGCGTATGCGGCAGAAAACTGAATGCGGGAAAAGTCTGCAGCACCCTTACTAATCCGGCCGTAACCGTGGCGATGGAAGCCGGCTTGCCGATCAGAAACCAGGTCCAGCCATAGAGAAACGCGGGCAGGGGCCCGTAGGCATCGCGGATGTAAACGTACTCGCCGCCGGCATAAGGCCGGACCGCGCCCAATTCCGCGTAAGTCAATACCCCAAACAAGGAGAGCGCGGCCCCCACCACCCACGCCAGGTACACCAACTTGGCTGATCCCGCGTCCTGCATCATTTCGGCCGGGACCAGAAAGATGCCGCTGCCGATAATGGTTCCCGCAACGATAGACGTGGCGTGCCAAACGTTCAGCCCGCGGATGAGTCCCGCGCCGTGATTCGCACTCGCGCCGGGGGCAGGTTCTCGCGCCATTTGATCGTGAAGTCCAGTGGACATTTTGACAGCCAATGTTACACGGGAACGGCCCCTGGGAAAGGATTCGCAACCGGAAACGATCTTCTCATTTACACATTGACGGCTTTTGTCGTAAGCTCGTTCGGCTGGTAATTCCCCTGCCCAGCGATTCGCTTGTCTGTCGATTCGATCCGAAGTTAACAAACAGAATGATCAGTACAGGATTTCCAGCCCGAAATCCGGAGGAACTGTTATGTCGCTTCGTCCCGCTCAGAGCGCGTACCGCGCCGCTGTTTCGCTCTCCACCTTTGTGCTGTTTGCCGTTTTGATCTCGACCGCCCAAATCACCACCTATCACGTCGATAACAACCGCACCGGCTGGAACTCAAACGAGACGACCCTGACGCCCGCCAATGTTGGCAGCTCGTCGTTCGGTCTGCTGAAGAATGTGACCCTTGACGAACAGGTGGACGGGCAGCCTTTGTTCGTCCCCAACGTGACCATTACCGCCGGCAGCCATCAGGGCGTTCACAACGTTGTGTACGTCGCCACGGAAGCCAACACGGTTTTCGCCATCGACGCGGCAAGCGGCACCGTCCTGCTCAATCCCAACTTTGGCAAAGCCATCCGCTATCCTCTGGGATGCGGCAATAATGGACCCAACGTGGGCATCAACTCCACGCCCGTCATCGATCTCTCCGCCAACACAATGTACGTTGTAACCTACACGACCGGACCGACCTTCCAGATTCACGCGCTCGATCTCGGCAGCCTCACCGACAAAGTAACGCCCGTGACCGTTTCGGCGTCGCATACTTTGACCGACGGATCAATCTTCAACTTCAATGCGACCTACCAGCGCCAGCGTCCTGCCTTGCTGCTCGCCAATGGCAATGTCTATGCCGGGTTCGGCAGCTTCTGTGACTTGTCCGCAAACTTTTCGCGCGGCTGGCTCTTGGGTTGGGCAACGAATACGCTCACGCCGCTCGCTTCGAATCAGCTCAACGACACGCAGGCCACGTCTCCCGACAGCTTCTTCCTATCGTCCATCTGGATGTCCGGCTACGGCCCGTCCGTCGACGACTCCGGCAACATTCTGTTCGTCACCGGAAATTCCGATTACTCCGGTACGACCTACGACGGAGTCACCAACATTCAGGAAAGCGTCTTAAAGTTTTCCTCCGATTTGTCCACGCAGCTCGACATCTTCACTCCCAAGAATCAGGCTTCGCTCGACGAGGTCGATAACGATTTCGGTTCCGGCGGCGTTCTTGTGTTGCCCGATCAGCCCGGCACAATTCCACACCTGGCCGTTGCCGCCGGCAAGAATGGCTCGCTTTACTTCATGAACGAAGATGACCTTGGAGGGTATTCAACCACAAAGAATAATGTGCTTGGAACCTATGGCATCGGAGGCTGCTGGTGCGGTCAATCCTATTACGTCGATCCTTCCGACGGAATCGCCCGCGTCGTCACCAGCGGAGGGTCGAATGTCGGCGTGTACAGGGTCAACACTACGTCCGCGTCGCCTACTCTGACAAAAGTGGCGCAGTCTCCCGCTTTGGCCACGGGCAACCAGGATCCCGGATTCTTCACCAGCATTTCGTCCAACGGAAACTCCAATGCGATTATCTGGGCCTTGTCGCGGGCCACGAGCCTGAGTGGGCATCCTATTTTCTTGTATGCCTTCAATCCGGACGCGGTCACGAAAGGAGCGATGCAGACACTCGTCAAGATCAAGGCTGGCACGTGGCCGAACGTCGGGGGCAACTCAAACCTGGTTCCCATGGTGGCCAACGGAGAAGTGTTTGTAGCTAGTGACAAGCAGCTCGAGATTTTCGGGATCAAACCTGCGCACGCGAAATAATCGACTGGACTGATTGAGGCGCTCTGATTCATGTGGCGCGGACACTCCTGTCCGCGCCTGTCTGTAGTGACAAAGCGGCCGCAGGCGGGCAGGAGTGCCCGCGCCACACATACCCGGCAAGGGACTTGTCCAGCCGTTGCATTCGTTCGCCTTGCCACACACCTCTGCCGTACAATTGCAAATCGAGCTGACCGCGTTGCTTCTGCGCGCCAGCCTGCAATTCCATGCCGGATCACGCTGATAATGAACCGATCCGAATCGTCGGGTCTCGTGTGGCAACCCGCGACTCGCATGCCAACGCCGGCCTCGCGACGCTCAATGGACGCGCGCTTCTTTCCAACTCCGGCATCCCTCTGGACCTGAACTGGGTGCGGGAGGTTCGCGTGAACACCAGCGCCGTCGAGCGCCGCGCGCAATCGCAGGTAGCGCGACGCACGGTAAAGAAAGAATGGCAAGCTGCCTGGCTGCTGCGCGCGATTTCCTGTATGGATCTGACCACGCTTTCCGGCGATGACACGGATGAGCGCGTGCGCCGTTTGTGCGCCAAAGCGCGGCAGCCGATTCAGCGGGAGTTGGTCGACAAACTGGGCATCGAGCAGCTCGAAATTAAAGTTGCCGCGGTTTGTATCTATCACGTATTCATCGAAACGGCGTCGCGCGCGCTTGAAGGCAGCGGGATTCAAGTCGCTGCAGTCTCCACCGGCTTCCCTGCCGGCTTGTCGCCGCTCGCCGAACGTGTGGCGGAAATCAGGCGCTCGGTGGAAGCCGGAGCGAACGAAATCGACGTCGTCATCACTCGCGCGCACGTTTTCGCGGGACAGTGGCAGGCTCTCTACGACGAGATCGCCTCGTTCAAGCAGGCCTGCGGACCGGCTCACATGAAGGTAATTCTTGGAACCGGCGATCTGCTGACCTTACGCAATGTAGCGCGGGCCAGCCTGGTTGCGATGATGGCGGGCGCTGATTTTATTAAGACCTCAACCGGCAAGGAGACTACGAATGCAACCTTGCCGGTAAGCCTGGTGATGGTGCGCGCGATTCGCGACTATGCGCAGCAGACTGGAATGGCCGTAGGATTCAAGCCGGCCGGAGGAATTCGCACCGCGAAGCAGTCGCTCGACTGGCTGGCGATGATGAAAGAAGAATTGGGCGACTCCTGGCTGCGCGGGGAAATGTTTCGCTTCGGCGTGAGCGGATTATTGGGAGACATCGAGCGTCAGTTGGAGCACTTCGCGACCGGACGTTACTCTGCCGAGTATCGGCACCCATTGGCGTAGCGGCGGCGCTACGAAGATCATTATGAGCATCGCAGAAAAATTCGTAAGCATGGAATACGGGCCCGCGCCCGAGGACCCGAAGGAAGCTACTTCGTGGCTGGAGCGGCATGGGCGGAAGTTTGGAGTGTTCATCGCGGACGCATGGCGGCCGCCGGCAGCGGGAGAATATTTCGACACGCTCGATCCTTCGACCGGAGAAAAGCTAGCCGCCATCGCACAGGGCGGCGCCGCCGATGTAGACGCCGCGGTGCGCGCAGCCAAAGCGGCTTTACCCAAATGGCGCGGTCTGACTCCGCATCAGCGCGCGCGATATCTCTATGCCCTGGCACGCCTGGTGCAGAAGCATTCGCGTTTGCTGGCTGTTCTGGAAACGTTGGATAACGGCAAGCCCATCCGCGAAAGCCGCGATATCGATATTCCGCTGGTGGCGCGCCATTTCTACTACCACGCCGGTTGGGCGCAATTGCTCGATCAGGAATTTCCAGATCACGAGCCGTGCGGCGTTGTCGGTCAGATTATCCCGTGGAATTTTCCGCTGCTCATGCTGGCCTGGAAGATCGCTCCCGCGCTCGCCACAGGAAACACAGTCGTCCTGAAGCCTGCTGAATTCACGCCGCTCACGGCTCTTGCATTTGCCGAACTTTGCCAGGAGGCCGATCTTCCCGCGGGCGTGGTGAACATCGTCACCGGAGATGGCTCGACCGGCGAGGCGCTGGTAAAGCATCCCGACGTCGACAAGATTGCCTTCACCGGATCGACCGAGGTGGGCCGCGCGATTCGCTCCGCGACCGCCGCAAGTCATAAACGTCTTTCTCTGGAGCTTGGCGGAAAATCTCCCTTCATCATTTTCGACGATGCCGATCTCGACAGCGCAGTCGAAGGACTGGTGGATGGAATCTGGTTCAATCAGGGCCAAGTGTGTTGCGCGGGCTCGCGCCTGCTGATGCAGGAAAGCATCGCGGAACCCTTGCTGGCGAAAATTCGCGATCGCATGAGCACGCTGCGAATTGGATCGCCTCTGGATAAAGCCATCGACATCGGCGCGATCGTGGCTCGGGTTCAACTCGAGCGCATCGAGCGCATGGTCGCGCAGGGGATCGCTGAAGGCGCGACGTGCTGGCAGCCACAGGTAGCGTTGCCGCAGCGTGGGTTCTTTTATCCGCCGACGTTGCTGAGCAACGTGCATCCCACTTCGATTGTGGCGCAGCAGGAAATCTTTGGGCCGGTCCTGGCAGCCATGACGTTCCGCACGCCACGCGAAGCCGTGGAACTCGCGAACAACACAGTGTATGGGTTGGCCTCGTGTGTGTGGAGCGAGAACATCAACGTGGCGCTGCATGTGGCGGCGCAACTCAAAGCCGGCGTGGTGTGGGTGAACTGCACCAATCTTTTCGACGCCGCCTGCGGCTTCGGCGGATATCGCGAAAGCGGCTATGGACGAGAGGGCGGCAGAGAGGGCCTGCTCGAATACATGGAGCCGAAGTGGTTTAAGCACGCGCCGAAACTTTCCGCCGAGCACGCTCCCGCCGCTGCCCCAGGGAACGAATCGCCGGAAATCAGCGAGCCCGCGATCGATCGCACCGTCAAACTCTACATCGGCGGCAAGCAAGCCAGACCCGACTCGGGTTACAGCATGGAAGTGCGGTCGCCCGAGGGAAAACTGCTGGGCGAAGCCCCGCTCGGCAACCGCAAAGACATTCGCAACGCGGTGGAAGCGGCGCGCAAAGCTGACGCATGGTCGAAGGCCACGGCGCACAATCGCGCGCAAGTGCTTTTCTACTGCGCAGAAAATCTTTCCCAGCGACGCACGGAAATCGCAGCGCGCCTGTCGGCTGTTGTGGGAGAAAAGCAAGCCCTGGCCGAACTCGATCTCGGAATCCAGCGCATCTTCTCTTATGCGGCGTGGGCCGACAAGTTTGATGGCGCGGTGCACAATCCGCCCTTTCGCAATATCGCGATCGCTATGCACGAACCCATCGGCACAGTTGGCGTCATCTGCCCGAACGACGCTCCGTTGCTGGGATTCTTGTCGTTGGTGTTGCCTCTCATCGCAACCGGAAACACCGTGGCTGCGGTCCCGTCGGAAAAGTACCCACTGATTGCGAGCGATCTTTACCAGCTTTTCGATACCAGCGATCTGCCCGCAGGCGCGGTAAACATCGTCACCGGCTACGCCTCACAACTTCTCAGGACGCTCGCCGAGCACGATGATATTGATGCCATCTGGTGCTACGGAGACGATGCGACCGTCGCGGCCGCAAAGGCAATGTCCACCGGAAATCTGAAACAGGTTTGGACCAACGAGGGCCGTGTCATCGACTGGTTCGATACGAAACAGGGCGAGGGGCGCTGGTTTCTCGAACACGCCACACAGGTAAAGAACATCTGGGTGCCGTACGGCGAGTAGAACTGGTTGTCGTCCTGAGCGTAGCCGTTCTTTAGGCGGAGCGAAGGATCTCCCTGCACACGGACTGTGGGCCTGAGACCCCTGCGGCCCGCGACAACACTCAGGATTGCTTTTTTTCTTCACCCGGCGCTAGCATACTCACATTCCATTCGTCCGGCATCATTCTCTTGCAAGTCCACGTCGACTAAGGAGGACATAATGGGTATCGCAGTTTCCCCGCAAATTCATCCGCGTGTAGCTGAGTTCATCGACAAACCTCGAACCATGCTGATCAATGGCCGGTGGGTCAATTCCGCCTCCGGAAAAACCTTCCCCACCTACAATCCCGCGACCGGCGAAGTTCTCGCTCAAATCGCGGAAGGCGATCGTGAAGACATCAACCAGGCGGTGCGCGCCGCCCGCAACGCCTTCGACAATGGCCCCTGGCGCAAGATGACGGCGTCCGAGCGCGGCCGGCTGGTATGGAAGCTCGCCGACCTTCTCGAACAGCACACCGAAGAATTCGGCTATATCGAAAGCCTGGATAACGGCAAGCCGCTCGGCGTCGCCAAAGCGGCGGACGTGCCCTTGGCCGTGGACCTTTTCCGCTACATGGCGGGCTGGGCGACCAAGATCGAGGGTAATACGATTCCGCTGAACGTCCCGTACACACCGGGAGCAAAATATCTTGCATATACGCTGCGCGAGCCGGTGGGAGTCGTCGGTCAAATCATCCCGTGGAACTTCCCGCTGTTGATGGCTGCGTGGAAACTCGGTCCGGCGCTGGCGACGGGCTGCACGGTTGTGTTGAAACCTGCCGAACAAACGCCGCTCTCCGCGCTTCGATTGGGAGAGCTCATCTGCGAAGCGGGATTCCCCGACGGTGTCGTCAACATTGTTCCCGGCTATGGAGAAACCGCCGGGGCCGCGCTGGCCGCGCATCCCGATGTCGACAAAGTTGCCTTCACGGGCTCGACCGAAGTGGGCAAATTGATTGTCCATGCCGCGACAGGCAATCTGAAAAAGGTTTCGCTCGAACTCGGCGGTAAGTCCCCCAACGTGGTCTTCAAAGACGCCGATCTTGATGAAGCGATTTCGGGCGCGGCCAGCGCTATTTTCTTCAATCACGGCCAGTGCTGCTGCGCGGGATCGCGGCTGTACGTTGAGAAATCAATTTACGAGCGCGTCGTGGAAGGCGTGGCCGAGCAGGCCAAGAAAATCAAAGTCGGCTCCGGACTCGATCCCGACACGCAGATGGGCCCATTGGTCTCGCAAGAACAACTCAACAGAGTCTGCGGATATCTGGAAGCCGGATTCTCCGAGGGCGCAAAAGCCCTTGCCGGTGGCCACAAGGCCGGCGATCGCGGGTATTTCGTAGAGCCCACCGTTCTGGTCAACACCCAGGAAAACATGAAAGTCGTGCAGGAGGAAATCTTCGGGCCAGTAGTAGCAGCGATGCCGTTCACTGATCCCGAGGAGATCGTTCCGCGCGCCAACAACAGCGACTACGGACTGGCCGCTGCGGTGTGGACCAAGGACATCAGCAAAGCCCATCGCATGGCCGAACAACTCCGCGCCGGCACGGTGTGGATCAACTGCTACAACATTTTCGACGCCGCGCTCCCGTTTGGCGGATACAAGCAATCCGGCTGGGGACGCGAGATGGGGCACGACGTGCTCAATCTCTACACCCAAACGAAAGCGGTGTGCACCAGAATCGGTTAGCAACGCTGATAAGACAACAAAGGGACGGCGGTCTCAACCGCCGTCCCTTTTTTCTTGCCGCATAAGAAGACTAGAACTATCTTTCCATCAAGAGAACCTTCTCCGCCTCATCGATCTCCTGCAGCTTCACTTCAATCACTTCCTTCATAGTGGTCTGCACATGGCGGCCGACGAAAGTGGCTTCGACCGGAATCTCGCGCCAGCCGCGGTCAATCAGCACGGCCAGTTGCACCCTCCGCGGACGGCCGTGGGAGAACAACGCGTCCAGAGCTGCGCGCGTGGTGCGGCCCGTAAACAAAACATCATCCACCAGCACGATGTTCTTGTCTTCGATCTCAAACCCGATCGCCTTTTCCTGCACGACCGGCTTGGGACCAAGCGTCGACAGATCGTCGCGATAAAATGTGATGTCCAGGCTGCCAACGGGCACGCTTCCGTTTTCGATGCGGGCAATCGTCTTGCCTAAGCGCTCCGCTAATGGAACTCCGCGGCGGCGGATGCCGACCAAACCCAGGCCCGCGATTCCGTCATTTTTTTCCACGATTTCATACGCCAGCCGCACCAGCGTGCGCTCAATCTCAGAAGCGGACATCAGTTGGGCCTTCTGCCGAAGGCCGGTTTCGGACAAAGCATTCTTTGGATTCATTAGAATTGTTGCCTTTCAAGACGCAGGAGGCGGCTTTTCAATGTAGTCAACGCGCGGGTCTGCGGTCAAGGGCAGTCTGAGGCGGGGCCTGCTGCAGAAGGACCCAATCCCGAGTTGAGTTCCTGCTCGAAGAAATCTACGAACGGCTTTTCCGGTTCCGCCGCGGACTTCAATAATGTGATCATCTAGCGGAGAACAGATGAAAATCGATCCACAAATCCGTGAACATCCTGATAGGAGTTGTAAAGCGGTATGGCCGCAACCCGAAACGTATCTGGCTCACGCCAATCTCCGATGACGCCCTGGGCCGCCAGTTGGTCGCACAACTCTCGCCCATGCCTGGCCAGCCGAATGGAGAGTTGCGCGCCTCGCATCTCCGCATCGGCCGGCGTAATAATCGAAAACTTACGATCCTGCTGCCGCTGAAGCAGGAACTCCATATAACCGGTAAGCGACCGACTCTTGGCTCGCAGGCGCTCCATCCCCGCCTCCGCAAAAATCTCCAGCGAAGCCCGCAACGGAGCGAGCGCCAAAATCGGCGGATTGCTCAACTGCCAACCCTCCGCACCCGCCATGGGATGAAAATCCGGTCCCATTTGAAACCGGCTCTTTTCGTCGTGGCCCCACCACCCGGCAAATCGAGGCAGGTCCCAGGCTTGCGCGTGCCGCTCATGAACAAAACAACCCGCCACGCAACCGGGCCCGCCGTTCAAATATTTGTAGCTGCACCAAACCGCGAAGTCCGGCGCCCAGTCATGAAGCCGCAGCGGCACATTTCCGGCCGCGTGGGCAAGATCGAAGCCAACCACACAACCCGCGCGGTGTCCGGCTTTCGCAATCGCCTCCATGTTGAACAACTGCCCCGTGGCATAGTTCACTCCGCCCAGCAGAATCAGCGCAATCGAGCCGCCTTCGCGCTCGATCAGCAATTCCACATCTTCGTCCCGCATGCAAGACTCGCCCTCGCGCGGCGCCAGTTCGAGCAGCGAATCTGAAGTGAATCCGTGGAAGCGAATCTGCGATTTCACCGCATACTGATCGGATGGAAATGCACCGCGCTCGATCACAATTTTGTGCCTCTCCCGCGCCGGACGGTAGAAAGAAGCCATCATCAGGTGCAGATTCACGGTGAGCGAATTCATCACCACAACTTCATTCGGCGAGGCGCCGACCAGCGCGGCCGTCTGCTCAGTCAGCAAGCGGTGATACGGCATCCACGGATGCCGCGCGTGAAAATGGCCCTCGACTCCGAGTTCCGCCCAGTCCCGAAGCTCCTGCTCGAGATAGGCTCGTGCTGTTTTGGGTTGCAATCCCAGCGAATGTCCGCACAAATAAATGCATTCTTCGCCGCTGCTGGAACGCGGAATGTGAAACTTCTCGCGAAACGGCGCCAATGGATCTGCAGCGTCCATCGCCTGCGCGAATGGCAGGCCACTTTCAAAGGGCGAAGAGGTCAAGATAACTCCAGCGGACTCAGTTCGCGGCGAATCAGCGTGTCGGCTTTATTCCAGTCGAGATCATCGACCCGCTCAATCCGCTCGCACAACTCAGTTAGAATTCGCTCCTGCCGCTGCCCGCGCTCCAGAGCCGTGGCGTAGGGAACGCGATGAAAAGTCACCATCGCATACTTGGGCACAAATAGCTGCGGATACCTGGCCTCCAGCGCAAGCTCAGCCTTCTTGCGCAGAAGAAAGCGCGCGTCCGCCACGCGATCCCGCATCTCCACGAAATTCTCGACGGCCATGTCGGCGATCGCATCCGCATTGGCTTTTCGCATGGTCTCGAATTCGCGGAAAACCCGCGCCCAGTCGGCGCCATACCGGTCGAGTAACTCCAGAAACACCGTACAGTCCTCGAAACCGCAATTAATACCCTGTCCGAAGAACGGCACAATTGCATGAGCGGCGTCCCCCAGCAGCAAGGCGCGCCCCTCCAAATGCCACGGCGAGCACTTCACCGTGACCATCGCGCCCGTAGGATTGGCGAAGAAACTCTCGACGAGATCTGGCATCAGCGGAACGGCATCTGGAAAACGCGATTGAAAAAACTTGGCCACGGCGGCTGGTGAGTCGATTTCCGCAAAGCTATCTGCCCCTTCGAACGGAAGGAACAGAATGCAGGCGAAGGTGCCGTCCACATTGGGCAGCGCAATCAGCATGTAGTTTCCGCGCGGCCAGATGTGGAGCGCGTTCGTTTCGATGACGTGTTGGCCGCCCGGTCCAGCGGGAATCGTGAGTTCTTTATATCCGGAATCCAGGTATTGCTGCGAAAAGTTGAAGCGGCTCCGGTGGAGCATCGCGTCGCGAATTGCCGACGCCGAGCCATCGCACCCGATGACAACCCCGGTCTCCTCCGTGCGCTCTTCGCCGGACTGCTCATCCCGCATGTGCAGAGTACCAGTCCTGAAGTCCATCCCCAGACAGCGCTGTTGAAAATGAATCTTGACTCCACGCGCTTCGGCTGCATTCATTAAAGCAATACCAAGCTCCGCGCGCGAGATTGAGTTAATAACTTCCAGTTCGTTCTTGCCATACGGCTGAAACGTCAATTCCGACGCAGCCGAATGCATCATCCTGCCCCGCATGGGGATGATGATCTTCCGCATTTCTTCCCAAAGACCAGCTTGAGTGAGAGCGTGAATGCCGCGGGTAGAAATCGCCAGATTGATCGACCTCCCCGCGCTCATTCGAACCCGCCGCATGTCGCCGCGCCGTTCGAAGATTTCCACCTGAAACCCGCGCTTGACCAATTCAAGCCCCAGTAGCGGCCCGTTCAGCCCAGCGCCAATCAGTGTGATGGTTTCAGTTTTGTGCATTCTAGGAACGGGAGTCTGCGCTGCTATTCCGTCAGTAGTGTTCGAGCCTCCCAAAGTTCAGGGAAGAACTTCTTATCCAGCGTAAGCTTCAGGTACGACGCACCTGCGCTGCCGCCAGTTCCCATGCGCACCCCGATAACCCGCTCCACCAACTGAATGTGACGCAGCCGCCAGCTCACCACCAATTCATCGAATTCCGTCAGCCGCTCGCAAACATCGATCCAGTCGCGGTGGCTGTGTTCATCCTGATAGAGCGAGAGCACCGCCCGAGCGCGGGCTTGAAAAAGGTCGCGTTCCGTTGCATCCTCTGCCACCTGCAGCTTGCCTAAAGCCTTTAGCGCTTGAAAAAATGCTTCGTGAACCGAGGGCTCTCGCAGCCGGCGCTCCAGTTGCGCATGCGCTTCCGGCGTCGGCCGGTGGTAGCGCAGCATTTTCTCGTCCTTCAACCCGCACAAAAACTCAAGCTCGCGAAACTGCTCGGATTGGAATCCGCTTGCGGGCTCCAATTTTCCGCGGAAGGCCAGGAAATGCGTGGGCAGCATCGTTTCCAGAATCGTGAACTGCTCCACCAGCACGCGCGTGATTTCCGTGCAACGGCGCAACAGCCGGGCCGCCTCGTAAACGTCGTCATGAACGCCAGCATCTACGGCAACTGCACGCAGGCTCCTGACCACGCCATCCAGATCGTGCAGCAATTCCTTGAACCACAGTTCGTACGTCTGGTGCACAATAATGAACAGCAATTCGTCATGATGATGCGGCGTCGACTGCGGATGCTGCAGGCTCAACAGTTCCGGCACTCTCAGATAAGAACTGTAAGTCAACTGCTCGCTCGTAGGAACTATCGGTGCCGTCGATGCAGACGCAACCGGACCCGAGGTCTGCGGCTCGCTCTTAAGCCCAAGGAATTCCATCGCATTCGCGCCGAGCAAACGAATCTTGGTTTGCTCGGCCAGTGGACTCGATCGAATCAGCGATCCGATTCCGTGTTCGCCCAGCGGAAAAGGATAATCCGACCCGAGCATCACCCGCTCCGCGCCCATCGTTTCCACCAGAAACTGCAGCGCACGCGGATCGAACACAGCCGAGTCCACCGAGAAGCGGTCGACGTATCGGCTCGGCGGCAACTCGCACACGCCGTGCGCCACGGGATGATGCCGCCACGCATTCTCCAGTCGCCCCAGAAGAAATGCAAAGCTGCCGCCGCCATGCGCGAAACAGATGCGCAGTTTCTTCGGCAGCCTATCGAACGCTCCGCCCAGAATCATCGCCACAATGCTCAGCTGCGTTTCAGCCGGCATGCCCACAGTCCACGGCATCATGTATTTCGGCATGCGGGGCTGACCGAGCATATCCCACGGGTGCACCAAAACTGCGGCGCCCTCATCCGCGCAGTGCTGCAAAAAAGTGACGATCCCCGGATCGTCGAGATTCTTGTCGCCAACATGATTTCCGATCTGCACTCCCAGGTGCCCCGCCCGCATGCACCGGCTCAACTCTTCGCACGACGCATCGATATTCTGCAGCGGCACCTGGCACAACGACTTCAGCCTGCCGTCGCCCGGCGCGCACATTTCCAGAGCTGCATCATTAAACAAGCGCGCGCAATCGAGTGCATGTTCCACCGGACGTTCGTAGGCAAACAGCACCGGCGTCGCCGACATCACCTGCATTTCCACGCCATCGCGATCCATCTCGGCAAGGCGCACCGCCGGGTCCCAGCACGCGGAATAGATGTGGCGAAAGAAACGGTCGCCCACCATGATCTCTGCCTTGCCCGCTTCGATGTGCTTGATCCACGGCCAATCGGGAGTTCCGTAGCGCGCCGCAAGATCGGGCCACGTGCGCGGGAAAAAATGATTGTGAATGTCGATGACAGGCATCTGTATGGCTTGGCCTTCGAAATTTGACCCTACGACTTTCCAGGATGAATCGCGCCGCAATGTTTACACTTGCGCAGGCTTTCGCTGCCGTAAAACTGCTCAAACAGCGGCGGTAGATCGCGCACAATACTTTTCAGTTTCACCTCCGCGCGATGCACCAGTTGATGGCAGTTCTGGCAATACCACTCGAACCCGTCCAGAGTTCCTTCCGGGCGCGGCATTTCCACCACCACGCCCAGGCTCCCCTCCTGCAACCGCTGCGGCGAGTGGCGCATGTGCCTGGGCAAAAGAAAAATCTCGCCTTCCCTGATCGGAATTTCGAGCGGAGGCTTGCCCGGTGTCTCCATGATGCGAAGAAAAATATTTCCCTTCAGTTGATAGAAAAATTCCTCGGTCGGATCGTCATGATAGTCCTTCCGGTTGTTCGGACCTCCCACCACGGTCACCATCAACTCTCCGTCCTCCCACACCTGCGCATTCCCCACCGGAGGCTTGAACTTTTCTTTGTTGTCCTCGATCCAGCGTTGAAAATTGAACGCTTTTAGTTCTTTGATGGATGGCATGGCGGCTCCTATTTGTGCGGCTTGTAGGCAACAGCGCGAATTTCGATCAGCAAATGCGGATGCGGCAATTGATGCACGGCCACGGTGGTCCGAGCCGGTCCATCGTAATCGAAATACTCTCCGTAAACTTCGTTATACCCCGCAAAATCATTCATGCTGACCAGGTACGACGTGATTTCGACGACATCTTGGAGGTCGGCGCCGGCAGTCCGCAAAATGTCGCGCACATTATCGAGGACTGCGCGCGTTTGGGCGCGAATATCGAGACGAGTCGTTCCGAATTCATCGACCTCGGCGCCCGCGATGCTATTATCGGCTCGCCGCGAACTCGTACCCGAAACGACAATAAAATCCCCAGCGCGCTTGAGGTGCGGATACTTTCCGCGCGGCCTGGCTTTGCCCCCAATCACCCTGCTTTCCATATCGCCCATCTCGCACCGCCACCCAAACGCTCAGATTCGAATACAGATATTGTTCAGCTCCGAATAAAAATTCAACGAGTGCATGCCGCCTTCGCGGCCGATGCCCGAAAGCCCCACTCCCCCGAATGGCGTCCGCAGATCGCGCAGGAACCAGCAATTCACCCAGGTGATCCCGACATTCATCTGTTGTGCCACACGGTGCCCGCGCTTCAGGTTTGTCGTCCAAATCGAAGCCGCAAGGCCATACTTCGTATCGTTGGCCATGCTCACCGCTTCCTCTTCCTCATCGAAAAGCGCAACATGGCAGACCGGGCCAAAGATCTCTTCCTTCACGCAACGCGCCGACTCCGGCAATCCAGTATAGATGGTCGGCTGCACATAGAAGCCCTCATCCAGAGAGTTGCCAAACTGCGGAACTCCGCCCCCAGTCACTGTTGCAGCGCCTTCTTCCCGCGCCAGCCGGTAATACGACAGAACTTTGTCGCGATGCTGACGCGAAATCAGAGGGCCAAGGTCAGTCGTCTTCTCCAGCGGCGACCCCATCCGCAAACGCTCCGCTTTCTGCTTTAACGCTTCCACAAAGCGATCAAAGATTGCCCGCTGCACATAAACTCGCTCCGCACAGAGACAAACCTGCCCCGTATTGAGAAAAACTGCTTCCGCGATCCCGCTGACGGTCTCGTCGAAGTCGCAGTCGGCGAACACAATCGCGGAATTCTTGCCTCCAAGTTCAAACGACACCGGCTTCACCGATGCGGCAACGGTCTTCATGATCGCCGCGCCAGTCTGCGACTCGCCGGTAAACGTCACCGCCTTCACATCCGGATGCTGCGTCAGGAATTCTCCCGCCGAGTTCGCTCCAAAACCGTGCACCACGTTATAAACGCCACGTGGAATTCCGGCCTCCTGCATCGCTTCCGCCAGCAGCGTGGCCGTCGCCGGAGTTTCCTCGGAAGGTTTCACAACCACCGCATTGCCACACGCCAGCGCGGGAGCGACTTTCCACGTAAGCAGAAGCAGCGGCAGATTCCACGGCGTAATGATTCCCACCACGCCCAGCGGTTTGCGCACCGCGTAATTGAGAGCGCTCTTGCCGTCCGTAGTCTCCGTCTGAAACGATTCGAGCCCCGCCGTCTTAATCAAATCGGCGAACACGCGGAAGTTCGCCGCCGCGCGCGGAACGTCCAGTCGCGAAGCTAGAGCGATCGGTTTCCCCGTGTCCGCAACTTCGGCAGCCACGAAGCAATCGAATCGCGCCTCAATCTTCTCGGCAACCTTGTACAACAGCGCGGCGCGCTCGCGCACCGGCAACCGGCCCCACTCTGCGTGCAATGCCGCGCGGGCAGCCCCTACTGCGGCGTCCACCAGTTCGCGATCGGCTTCCGCCACATGCGCGAGAATGGTCCCATCGGCTGGGTTCACATCGGCGAACTCGCGACCGCCCGCGATAAACTTGCCATCGATGTAGTTTTGGATTAACTTCACGCAGCAGAAACCCTAGAGAGAACCCCGTCGCATCGTAACAGCACAGTGTTTGACGAGGCAACGATCTGCAGAGAAACGATCAATGAGGCGATGCATCTCGCGCTCAGCTTTGCCTCTCCGCCAGATATCGCCGTAGAGCATCCTGCCACGCGGGCATGCGGATACCGAAACGCTCCAGGCTCACATCCGACATCACAGAATATGCTGGACGCCTCGCCGGGCGCGGCGTTTGCTGGGTGCTGACCGGGCGCACCACCGACTTTAATCCTGACTGCTCCACAATTTCCCGGGCAAACTCAAACCACGAGCAATTCCCCGCATTGGTCACCTGCACAATTCCGCTCGCGTCTTTGCGGCACAACTCGATAATCGCTCTCGCCAGATCGACAGTGTACGTCGGAGATCCGCGCTGGTCGTCGACCACATCCAGCGCCGGCCGCGTCGCCGCCAGCTTCAAAATCGTATCCGGAAAACATTTCCCACCCTTGCCGAACAGCCAAGCGGTTCGCACGATACAACACTCCGGAATCGTCTCCAGCAACCGTACCTCCGCTTCCGCTTTCGAACGTCCATACACGCTCTGCGGATTGCGCGCATCTCCAACCTCATAGGGCGTTGTCCCGGTGCCGTCAAACACATAATCGGTGCTGAGAAAGAGCAACTTGGCGCCCGCTTGTTTTGCCGCCCGGGCCACGTGCACCGCTCCATCGCGATTCACCGCAAGTGCACGTTCCGCATTGCTTTCACATCCATCGACGTCGGTATACGCGGCCGACAGCACAATCCAATCCGGGCGGGTCTCGTTCACCATCTTTTGCACTCGATCGCCGTCGCAAATATCGATATCGCTCTTCCCGAAGCCCAGAACTTCGTCTCCGCGCCACTCGCGCAACAGAGCATTGCCGAGAAGACCAGTCGCGCCGAATAAGATCGCTTTCATTTGGATGGATTTTCTGCGGTCGATTCGAAGGTCTCGGCATCGCGCAGCGCGACGCCGCGCTGGTCTTTGCCCGAAACCACGGGGGCCGAGACCACGGACTCGCCTTCCAGTTGCCAATCGATGTTCAGGTCCGGATCGTTCCAAGCCAACGTCCGCTCATACTCGGGCGCATAATAGTCAGTCGCTTTGTAGAGCACGTGCGCCGCCTGCGACATCACTCGAAAGCCGTGCGCGAATCCCGGCGGGATCCACAGCATGCGTTTGTTTTCGCCCGAAAGCCGCACCCCGTCCCATTTTCCGAACGTAGACGAACTGCGGCGCAAGTCGACGGCAACGTCCAGAATCTCTCCCAGGACCACGCGAACCAACTTCCCCTGCGTCTGCTGAATCTGGTAGTGCAGCCCGCGCAAAACATTTTGCTGCGAATAGGAATGATTGTCCTGTACGAATCGTTCTGTGATGCCGGCCTCTGCAAACACACGCTCGCTGTAGCTTTCCAGAAAAAATCCGCGCTCATCTCCGAACACTCTGGGCTCAAGGATGAACACTCCGGGCAATGCGGTCGGCGTTTTCTTGAGGGAATCTTTTTTGAGGGCGTCCATCGCAAGTCGCGGCGTCTCAACCGCGTCCACTTCAGAATACCCTTTCCCGCAGCAATTGCGTCAGGTATGCGCCGTAGCCGCTGTTCTTCATCGACGTGGCGACTTTTTCTACTTGTGCAGCCGTAATGTAGCCGGACCGGTAAGCGATCTCCTCGGGACAAGCCACCATCAGGCCTTGCCGTTTCTCGATCGCCTGAATGTACATTGCAGCTTCCATCAAAGATTCGTGCGTTCCCGTATCGAGCCATGCCATGCCGCGCCCCATCACCACCACTTCCAGTTGGCCTTTCTCTAAATACGCCTGATTCAGATCGGTGATTTCCAGTTCACCTCGCGCACTGGGCCGCAATGATTTCGCCATCTTCGGAGCTTGCGCGTCATAAAAATACAGGCCGGTCACCGCATATCTTGATTTCGGCTCCTTCGGCTTTTCTTCGATGCTCAAGGCGCGGCCGGTGGCGTCAAAATCCACCACCCCGTAGCGTTCCGGATCGTGCACCGGATAGGCAAAGACCGTGGCTCCCTTATCCTTATCGGCCGCCTCTCGCACGCATTTTGCCAGATCATGCCCGTAGAAAATGTTGTCGCCCAGCACCAGCGCGCAGCCCTTGCCTGCCAGGAACTCTTCCCCAAGCACTAACGCCTGCGCGATTCCCTCGGGCCGAGGCTGCACCAGATACTGCAGGTTGATTCCGAATTGGCCGCCATTTTGCAGCAGCACTTTAAATTTGGGGATGTCGTCAGGCGTGGAAATAATAAGGATGTCGCGTATGCCCGCCAGCATCAGCGTGCTCAGCGGGTAATACACCATCGGCTTGTTGTACACCGGAAGCAGACTTTTCCCCATCGCCTGGGTCACAGGGTAAAGCCGCGTTCCCGATCCGCCCGCCAGAATAATGCCCCGAAAATTCGTGCTCTCTGTCATCTCAGCTTGGTCACACTCAGATTAATCACTCCGCAAAACTTCTTGCGTTCTAACCGGGATAGTGCGTCGCAATCCACTGCCGGTAATCTCCACTGGTTACGTCGCGTACCCACTCCTCGTTTTCCAGATACCAGCGAACCGTCTTGCGCAGTCCGCTCTCGAACGTCTCTTTCGGTTTCCATCCCAATTCGCGCTCAATCTTGCCCGCGTTCATGGCGTAGCGCCGGTCGTGTCCGGGGCGATCTTTCACGAACGTAATCAGTTCTCTCCGCGGTGGACCGGGACGCGGCGACATCTCGTCCACCAGATCGCAGACGGCATGCACAATCTCAAGATTCGGCTTCTCATTGCACCCGCCGACGTTATACGTTTCTCCCAGCCGCCCGCGCTGCAGCACCGCGGCAATCGCCTGGCAGTGATCCTCCACAAACAGCCAGTCGCGAACGTTCATGCCGTCGCCATACACCGGCAGCGCTTTCCCATCGCGCGCGTTGAGGATCATCAGCGGAATCAGTTTTTCAGGAAACTGAAATCGCCCGTAGTTGTTAGAACAGTTCGTCGTGAGAACCGGCAGGCCGTAAGTGTGATGATAGGCCCGCACCAAATGATCGGACGCGGCCTTCGACGCCGCGTACGGACTGTTCGGAGCGTACTGGGTGGTCTCAGAGAACGCAGGATCGTTCGGACCTAGCGATCCATACACTTCGTCCGTGGAAACGTGGAGAAAGCGAAAACGCTCTTTCGCATCCTGCGGCAGCCCTGACCAATATGCCCGCGTTTCTTCGAGCAGCGCGAACGTGCCATGGATGTTGGTTTGAATGAAGTCCTCGGGACCGCGAATCGACCGGTCCACATGGCTCTCCGCGGCGAAGTGAACGATGGCGTTGAACCGGTGCTGCTCCAGCAACCGCCGGACCAGAACCCGGTCGGCGATATCTCCGCGAACAAACTCATAACGCCGATCGTTGGCTGTTTTTTCCAGGTTGCGCAGATTTCCCGCATAGGTCAGCTTGTCAAGATTCACCATGGAGCATTCATCCTGCTGCAAACGCTGCAGGATGAAATTGGAGCCGATGAATCCCGCTCCACCAGTAACCAGTATCGATTCGGACATGCGATCACGGCCGCCCGGCGATGCCACTCCATCGGGCCAAGTTGATTGTAATACGTGTGGGTTCCACCGAATCGGCAGAGAAGAGCCGCACCCAGTTCGCTAACCCGCGCGGCGCTGCGGGGCTCCGTCCGCGACCACCGGCCCTTCGCGAGCGCTTCCTTTCTTCGGGGTCCTGGCTTTCATTTTCTCCAGTCCCAGCAACTCGCAGTAGGCTCTCTCGATCTCTTCGGCGATCTGTGCCCACTGATACTGCTCTTCCACGCGGGTCTTCGCCATTCTTCCGGCAGACTCTCGCACCGCCGAATTCGCGATGAGAAATTGCAGGCGTTCCGCCATATCCGCCGCATTTCCGCGTTCAAATGTGAAACCTGCTCCCTCCACCACTTCGCGGTTTTCCGGAATATCGCTGGCCAGCACGCACAGCCCGGCGCCCATCGCGTCCAGCAACGCCAGCGACAAACCCTCCAGGTCGGATGGCAGAACAAAGATCATGGCGTTGGTCAAGAGCTCATCCAACGTTTCGCCGGAAACCCAATCGAGCATCCGAATCCGCTCACTGGCGTGCGTGCGCAGTTCGCGGCTGTAGTCGTCGCAATAGCTCGACGCTCCGGCCATCACCAGCTTTACATCCGAATCGAGCCGCTCAAAGGCCTCCACCAGCAAATGGCAGTTCTTCTCGGGCGAAAATCTCCCCAGGAACAAAATGTACCGGCCGCGTTCGAGTCCCCATTCCAGAATCTTGCGTGGCTCCCGCCGCTCACGCAAAATGCCGCCATTCGGCACGTAGAATGTTTCCATGCCATGCGTTTCCCGATAACGATCCTGCAGCGTTCGCGAAACCACCATGGTGCCGTTGGGCAGCCGGGCCGATGCCCGCTCTCCCATGCGCAGCACCCAGGAAGCAACCCGCCCCCACTTCTTCCGCTGCCAATCGAGCCCTTGCACCGTGACGGTTGTCCTCACTCCCCGGAGTCGCGGGATGAAAGAAAACAGCGCCGGACCCAGCGCATGATAATGCACCACGTCATAGCGCTGAGTGAGGGCGTGAACCGTACTGAGCAGCGTGTGAACCAGCGTTTCCAGATGCTTCGAACGGATCGTCGGCAATCGCACCAGCCTCATGCCGTTGTGTTCCGCAAGTGCGGGCGTAAAGTGGTTGCGGCAGTACACAGTGACCTCGTGTCCCATGTCCGCAAGACGTCGCCCGACCTCCTCATAATAAGTTTCGATGCCGCTGTACTTCGAAATCACGCCGCGTCCGCCGATAAAAGCGATCCTCAACTTTCGCGGGCTGGCTGCGATTGCAGCAAAACCGCTGCCGACTCGCTTTACCTTCGCTGTCTGCGGTTTAGGTTTCCTGGCAGCCAGGTTCTCATAGATGCTCACCAGCTTTTCGTAGTGACCTTCGGGCGTGTGATACTGCCGGATCACGTCCCATCCTGCCTGCCCCATCGCTTCTGTGAGCGGCCGATCAGCCGCAAGTTCCTTGATCGACCGCGCGAGATCCTTTACGCTTCCGCAGCGGTAGAGCAAGCCGGTTTCGTAGGGCAGGATCAACTCCCGCCGCGATCCAGTATCGGAAGCAACCACCGCGCGGCCCAGCGCGAACGATTCCAGAATCGTCTTGCCCAACGTTTCATAGGCATGCGACGGAAGCACCGTAAAACGCGATTGCGCAATCAACCGGTCGCGCTCTTCCCTGCCAACGTGGCCAACGAACTCCACGTTGTTTAAACTCAGCGAAGCCGCGAGCTCCTGCAATACGGCCCGCTGCGGTCCGTCACCCGCAACCACCAGCCGCAATTCTGGAACCTGTTGCATCGCACGCACCAGGTCACCGACTCCTTTCTCCTCCGACAACCTGCCAAAATACAGAATCGGTCCGTCGTTCGGCGCCCGCGTCACCGGGTGCGGACTCTGAAAATGAGAAAGGCACTTGAATTTGCCGCGGTCCCATCCATGCTCCACAAACTTGTCGCGCACAAACTGGCTGGGAGCGAGGAAAAGATCCACGCACTTCCGGTAGGTCCCCAACCAGTGATGAACATAGGCCTCTGTTACCAAAGTCGACCGCGCTCCCACTCCGGGATAGCAGTTTCGTGGCAGCGCATGCCAAAACGCACCGCCCTTGCATGCTTCGCACGCCTCTCCGTGCGCGACCAGGTTATAGCTGGGACAAAGCAGCTTGAAATCATTCAAGTGATAGAGGACGGGAACGTTCCGCGCTTTCAATTCCCAAAGAATCGACGGCGACAAATGATGGTAGATATTCCGAACGTGCGCCACATCCGGACGAAAGTCTTCGATCATCTTCCGCATTTTCCGCCGCGCCTCCGTCGAGTAGATCGCGTGAGCGGCTAGCTGCGCTTTCGGCCAAAGTCCGGCATCGGCCTTGAAGTCGATATGCGGCACGAAGTGGCGGTCATAGGGAGTCGGATCGCCCCGTCGATCAGCCATGGAAAACAGCGCCACATCGTGCCCCTGCCGGCGCATCAGGTCCATCAATTCAAACAGGTACACTTCCGTTCCGCTGAACGGATAGTTGTATTTGTTGCAGTACAAAATTCTCACGGGGAACGCTCTCGTTCTGCGGAGTGATCCGCTGCAGGAACAGGCTGGCAAATGCTGCGAGATTAGTAGTGCGGTTGTAATTGTGCCGCACATGCACCCGGGCCGCATGCTGAATCCAGTCCACCGGCAAGCCCGCCGGAAGTCCCGAAGGATGACCCGCGTACTGATCCTGCCGCTGATTCGGCCGGGCGCCACGTTTTCGTTCGCGAATAAATTGCAGGCGCCCGACGAAGTCGTCGAGCGATCCCGGCTCATAGAGAAACCCTGTTTTGCCGTCGATGACAAGTTCGGGAATTCCAGTGATGGCAGGCGCCAGCACAATTTTCCCGCGCGCCATCGCCTCCATCAGCACCAATGGAGTTCCCTCGCTGTGGCTGGTCAGGACCACCACGTCGGCACTGTCGTACAACGAGTCCATCTGCTCCGGCGGGACAAATCCCAGCAAGCGAACTCGCTCGCCAAGACGAAGGCCGCTTGCCCGAATCAGAAACTCTAAACGGTCCCGCTCCGGACCCTTGCCCGCGATAACGCACTGGAAATCGACGCCCTCTTCATGAAGTCGATTGCAGGCTCGGACCAGGAACTCATGATTTTTCACCGGATGCAGGCGTCCAACGGTCAGCAGGCGTAAAGGCTCATTGCCCGCCTTGGGCCCCGGCGACGGTCTCGCGACCTTGGCCGGCACCTCGACTCCCAACCGCGACACCACCATCTTTTCAGGCTCAATTTCCGGATAGTGCTCCAGAATGTAGCGCCGGTTGTAGTCCGAGATCGTCAGGCAGAGCGCGCAATTGTGCAGCTTGGCATCCAGATAAGCCGCATGCAGCAGAAGGTCAGACCCCAGCAGCGTCAAGCTGAACTCCACTCCCAGCAGCCGCGCCGCCGTCATTGCGATCCACGAACCGAAGTATCCATGATGAACATGAATGTGTTCGATGCCCCGCCCTTTCAGGCTTGCGGCATAGCAAGCGCCAAGAAACGTGTGCACCAGCGCCTTGATGCGCCGCCACGGCTTCTCGTGCCCTTGAAACAAAACACGTTTCAGCAACGGCGCAATGCGTTTCCATCGTCTTAAACAAAGCCATAGCCCCCCCAAGAACGCAGGCAGCCGAAGGGGCAGCAAGACTATGTCCACACCTTCGGCCCTTCGTGGCCGCCGCGCGCTGGTGGCGATCACCCGCACTCCGCGGCTTCGCAGTTCCGCAATCTCATCGCCAACATATGGCTCGAAGGGAGAAGGAAACTCGTTGGCCAGGTAAGCTACGGTCAGCATCGTTCCAGAACCTCCGCGCGGCGCTGCTGTGCGGCCAACATGCCCGCCATCGTAAACAGAAGCCCGTTCACGAACTGGTAGCTCATCACGACGACCGCCGCATTCACCCAGTACATGCCCAGCAGGATCGGCCATAGACGGTGAAAGTAGCGATCGAGGAACCCTTCCCTTTCGTTCACCGGGATCGCGCCGCGTCCCAGGCGCCACATCTCCCACATCAGCCACAGGTACAGCCCCAACCCGGCCACCCCATGCTCCGCCAGCAACTCGAGGTAGGTGTTGTGCGGGTACAGCAATTTTTCCGTGTAGCCGCTGACATGGCGCGGCAGCTCCACAGGCATCGAGTGAAAGCCCCAACCCCACAACGGACGTTGCAGAAACATGTCCCACCCGCCCGCGTAAACCGCCGCCCGATAATCCACGGGCCCACGCTCTTCTAACCGCTCCACGACAGCTCCGCCGGAATCCTGCGAACTCATCACGACTCCCAGCACCGCGCCGCCCGCGACTGCACCTGCAATGCAGGCAAACCGAAGCACGCGGTTCTTCGATAAAAAGACCAGCGCCATGACCGTCCCGGCAAAAGATAACCAGACGGCGCGCGTCATCGTCGCCAGAATCGCCAGCGGCAACGAGGCCAGCAAAACCAGCATCTTCACCCCGCGCATGCTTCCCCGCCGGTAAAAATGCACCGCCAGCAGTCCCAGAAGATTCAACGCCACGCCGTTGGTTACAGCCTGTAACAACGGTCCGCGGGCGCGATCGGCGTGGAACCCCAGGTTCTCATCCAGGATGTAGCGCGGGAAGATCAGCCAATTCGCGCCCACAAGAAAAGCGATAGCAGTGAAGCTGAGATATGCCAGAACCAGCACGCTGAACCACTCAAACTGGCGAAAGCGGTTCTCGCCGGTAAAGACCAGCCCTGCCAGGTGAAAGAGCGTGAAAGGAACGATGAACTTCGAGGCCAGCAAACTCCACGTTTCGGTGTCGAACGGTTGACCGGCCACGCTGGCCAATGCCAGCACAGTCAGGCCAAGCATCGGCCAGCTTGCCCGCTCCATAAACAGCCGCTGCCGCGTAGCCAGCGCCCGGCCCACAACTCCCATCACTAGAAGACAAAACGCCACGCGGTCAATCTCATAAAACTGAATGTCCGGATGGCGCAGCAGCATCGCAGTCAGCGCGGCCAGAAACAGGAGCGAAGGGGCAGCCATCAACATCTGCAGCGGACGCAGCGCAGCCTCCGCCGCCCATCCCGCAACCGCCTCGCCCGGCATCGTCGCTGGCATCTCCCGCATTAGTCGCCGCTCCCGTGTAGAACCGCCAGAAACGTTTTCAGCACGATGCGCAGGTCCAGACCGAGACTCCACGTCCGGATGTACTCGCGGTCCAGTTCCATGCCGCGCTGAAAGCACGGATCGCGCCGCGCCGTCACCTGCCACAGCCCCGTGACTCCCGGGGTCATATCCAGGCGCGCCAGATGCTCGATTGCATACCCGGCAACGTCGTCCACCGGATGCGGCCTGGGACCGACCAGGCTCATCTCGCCCGTCACCACGTTCCACAGTTGCGGCAATTCATCCAGGCTGTAGCGGCGCAAGTACCGGCCCAGGCGAGTGATCCGCGGATCGCCCGCGATTTTAAAGATGGGGCCCGATCTTTCGTTGTCCTGCCGCAAAGCGCCCTTCAATTCGTCCGCATTGCATACCATGGTGCGGAACTTATAGCAGCGAAACCGTCGCCCTTTCCGTCCCGCCCGCGGAGCGCAATAAAGCACCGCACCCGTGGAGTCCATTTTGACTAGCGCCGCGATTCCAGCCAGCAAGGGCAACAACAGAATCAGTGCGGCTCCTGCCCCCAATATGTCGATCAATCTTTTCAACATCAGGCCTGCCAGCGGCGGTCTCTCCGCATGCAGGCAAAACAGCGGAACTCCCCCGATCTGCTCACATTCCTCGACTACGGGATCGCATGCCAACAGATCGGGAACGATCTTTACATCGAGCCGCAAACGGCGTGCCTCGGAGAGCACCCACAGCGACAACTCCTTGTCTTGCGTTGAGACCAGGATTACTTCCTCCACGAATCCAGTCCTCGCCAGCCTCGCCAGATCGGCCACGCAGCCAACCACTCCGTTTCCCACAGGCTTCTGGTTGTCCAGAAATCCACAGATGCGGCGGCCAGCCTCCCGATCTTGTTCCACCATCCAAGCCACCATGCGCGCCGACTCGCCGGAACCCACTATCAGCACGTTCCTGGTTTCGGCGGGCCATCTCTCCATCGAAACGCGATCCTGGTTCCTCCATCTCCACATCCATAGAGCGCCAAAATGCAGTAAGCCGGCGAAACAGAACAAAACACTCGTGCTCCAGGGAGCGCCTTGCAGACGGCAGGCAACGCACAACACCGCCGTCGCCAGCAACACCGCCTCGCCCAGAATCCGTGCCTTCCGCTTCAGCCCGATGCTCGCCGCCTGCAGCCCATCGATGTAACCAATTTGAGTAATCAGCGCTGCATGCAGAACGGCCATCCCCAGCATGGAGTTCGGCGCGCCCGCACCGTATGCGAACAGGCGCACGCCGGGAAAAAGCATCCGCAAAGGCACCAGCAACGCTCCCACCGCCAGCCAATTCAATCCCACCAGGATGCAATCTGCGGCCATGGCCCGCACCCGCGGCCCGGCATGCCGCCCGTGCAACAGGCCCGGCAGCAGAATCTCCAGGGGATGGCTTGCCGGCATGCCGTTGTTTTCCAGCGCTCGCAGCCTTACCGACTTCGGCGGCTTCTTGATTCCCGCGGATATTGGCGTCTCGCCGGGTATTAAGCGCGCCCACTCCGGTTGGGGGGGCTCGTGCGGGTGCGAATTCAGGGGAATAGAAGACACTTCCGCTCCATCGATCCAGTCTTAGAGTCTGCAATCCATCTTCATAACCTGCGGTAGATTCCGTCAGGGATCGGGAACTCCCGGTCACTGAGCACCGCGCCCAGAAGCCGCACCTGCGCCGCCGCCAGCGCCTGGCGAATCTCACGGGCCGCCGCCCGGCGCGTGCGCTGCGCGGAAAGCACAAGAATGATTCCATCCGCGAGCTGCGCCATCGCCGCTGCCTCATTCGAATCACCCGACGGGGCGGCTTCCACTACCGAATACTCAAACTGCTTTCGGATCTCGCCCAAGTACGTGTGCATCGAAACCGTGCTGCCCTGCATGTCCTGTTCGTACCCAGGGACCAGCCACAAATTGTCCTGCACGCGGGTGGAAATCTCCCGCAGTTGCGGGCTTCGGTTGCTGCCGTATCCGGAAGAATCTCCCACCCGCGCCCGCCCAATCACCGCGACTTCGCGCAAAGTCTCCCTTGCCAGCATCTCCCCGGTGCTCAAGCAGATGGAATGCACATCGGTCCCCTGCTCGGTGGCGCTGAATACAACTTGCCGGACCGGTGCGGCGCTCGAGCAGAACACCTGCCTCACCAGGCCGCGAACCTGATCCTGCGCGAATCTGGCGGGATTCCATCCCTTCACCACCGCTACAGTTCGCACCGCTGCCGAGGCGCTTTCCCTCTCCGCCGTCCGCGATCCCGCAAACATGCCCCACAGACCCGTATTTATGACTCCTGCTCTCATGCCGTGATTCTCCCCGGTCCTTTCTTTGGAAGCGAGGCCAGCACAGGCGCCTCCAGATATGCCCGCACGTCGTCAGGACTGCAAAGCGCCGGATCAAGATAGTCCGCAGTGAATGCGGCTCCGGTTCCCGCGGCCCCGGCCATAACGAAACCCACCGCCAGCACCATCCATGCCGACCATTTCGGCAAGGCGGGCGCAATCGGTTGCTCTGCGATCGCCACATTGACGATGCCTCGCTCGTCGAGCGCGTCATCCATCCGCGCTTCTTCCTGCTTCTTCACGTACAGAAGGTAAATATCCTCCGAGGCCTTTTCCGCGCTAGCCAGATCATCCTGCGTGACCGCGTCTTCACCCAGCCGCCGGGAGATTCCCTGATAATCCGCTTCCTGCACGCTGGTCGCCTCGTTCCGCGCCTCGAGCGCCTTCAATTGAACCTGCGCCTGCTGCAACTCCGACTTCGCCCATTCATAGTGCGGATCTTTGTCGGTAGTTTCGTCTTTGACCGGCGACAGGTGTTCGGCAACAATTGCTGTCTTCGCCTGGTCGATCTGCTGGTCGATCTCCTGCACCAGCCTGTGGTTGGGCTCAAACTTAGTCAGCAGTTGAATTCGCTTGAGCTGCAAATCCAGCAAATTGGATTTCAGCTCTTTCAACAGCTCCGGATTATCTGCCGTTCTCCGCTGCGTGGTCGAGCGCTCGGGCAGTTTCGCGAGCTGTTGTTCGAGTTCGCTAACCCGCTGGCGCGTCTCGGCCAGATCAATCTTGGTCTGCCGGGCGCGGGCGTCCAGATCGCTGAGCTTCTGCAATGCCAAGTCGCGTTCCTGGTCCGCGGCTACGACCTTGTGGCCATTGGAGAAGCGCAACAGGTTCCGTTTGGATTCCTCCAGTTGCCGCCGCGCCTCGACCGTCTGCTGCCCGTAGAAGCGCAGTTCTCCGTTCGGCCGATGAACCGCCATGTGCTTTTCCAGGTACACGCTGGCCACCGACTGCAGCACTCTGGCCGCCACACGGGGATCGTCAGCCGTATAGCTAATGGCAATCAAATTCGTCTTTTTGACCGCCTCTACTCTTAATTTTTTTGCCAGCTGCCGCGCTGCCCGCTCGGTGCGTTCGGGCTGTCCCTCGCCCGGACGCAGAAAATGCAGCCAGTCGCTGGTGGCCAGCCCGGCCTGCTCAGAAACTTTCCGCAGCACTTCATCGTCCCGCAACAATTCCACTTCTGAGTTCAACTCTTCTTCCGTCACCGCCATGCGGGTCAGGTCCAGCGGAGCGTTCTCCCTCGCACTGACCGGGGCGTCGGCCCGGCCGCGCCGCACCAGCACCTTCATGGTGGCTTCATATTTCGCCCCGGCAAGCGCATACACAATGGCCACTGCCAGCACCAATCCGGAAACTCTGACGAAGACCTTGCGCCTGCGAAACAACACCATCGCCAGCTCCCGCAGGGTAGGTGTTGAGGGCTGAATGCGCCCGCGAATTAGGTCTTCGTCCGGCATGCGAGTGAGGGGAGCTGGCAAAATTGTTTGCTTAAAATTGAGAGGAGTTCATGTACATGCTCAATGAAGGTTTGCTCAGGTAGCGGGCAATCTTGGAGATCACGTTCTGCGGAACGAACACCATATCTCCCGGCCGCAGATGTTGATCTTCCTTCAAGTTTCTGGCCTTGAACATCGCCTTCAAATCCAGCAGACGCGCTTCGACCAGATCGTCATTCACGCGGCGAAACAGCACGACCTGCGAATGCTTGGCCGCCTGCGTCAGGCCGCCGGCAATCTCCACGGCTTCGGCGACCGTCGTATCGGTGCGCAGGTCATACTTGCCCGGCTTCCCCACTTCCCCTCCCACGATGAAGTAGGGCCGCTCGAAATCTTTCAGGGCAACCGCAGCTTGCGGATCATGCAAATATCCGCGATACGCCTGTTCCACCGTCTGGCTGAATTCCGCCAGATTCAGTCCCTGCGCTTCCACCAGCCCGGCGTCTTTGAGCATGACGTAGCCGTCGGGCTGCACGGTCAGCGTCTGATTGAACTCCGGCGCCACCGTGAAGGTTACTTCCACAATGTCACTCGCGTGTAACCGGTAGAGCGGACGGTGCTCCCCTCCGAGCAAGGGGTTTCCCAGACCATCCGCTCCTCCGGGTTTTGCGGCCGTGCATCGACTGCTTCCCGCTTCGGATCCGGTTAAGCCGCAACGGGAAGTACTCATGTCTTCGCCCAGACCTTTTTTTTCAGCCTGGGCGAACGCGGCCGAGACGCTCCCGAAAACCAGCAGCGCGACTGCTATGCAACGCATACTCTGGAACAGGTTCCGCATGCACATCCTTCCAAGCGTTGTCTCGTTCATGCGCTGTCTCGTCCAAGCGTTGTCGCGTCGAATCGCTGTCGCGTCGAACCTTGCTGGCTTTCGTGCTACTAGCGAAAGGTATGCCAATGCCCGGAAGCCAACAAGACTTAGGAAGTAGTGCCTACAAAAGTGGTACGAGTTCCGATTTGGAACACCTTTTGGCCGCACCGCGCAGCCTCCCTGAATCAACGACTTGCGGATTCATTTCCCGGAACCGGCGCAATCAGGATCGGCGAGCCCACGTATTCCACAGGCGTACCCACGAAAGTAGACTTGTATGTTCATCCGATCACAGGCAGAGATCTTCCTATTCCCAGACCGAACCCTGCTTCGAATCTGCAAATCGCGCAGACACAACGCGATTGGCCCAGTATGTCCGCGTTCGACGACTTTCACCCCGCGAGCGGATTGAATCCCAATGCATCGATTGGCTGAAGCTTTGCACAGCCCCACGCCCGGCATCCGCAATCTCAATCTACGGAATTCTTGTATTCCCGTTTTGAAAGTAACTACCAGATTTTTCAGCGAGTTTCCTTGTGGACAACTGGTCCGCTCCCTACAATCGCCATATCGCAAAAGTTGCTTTGGGGGCGCCTTATCAGTTCAATGCCAGCCACTTCAGATGCCATCGGAATTCTTGTCGCCGATTCCAACCGCATGCAGGCGCAGTTGCTCATCAATGCGTTGCGCCGCCATCCGGAGTTTTCCATCACTGCCTGCAAAATGGAGGCGACCGCCATTCTGCAGGCGGTCGCCGGCAAGCCTCCCCAGGTGGCGCTGCTGGCCATGAATCAGGCTGCCAATTTGCCCGAGGCCATCTTGACGCTCCGGCGTTTTCATCTCGGCCATCCTGAAATCTTCAAGATCCTGCTGGTCGACGAAGCTGACCGGGCGCTGGTGGTGGGAGCGTTTCGCTGCGGAGCCCGCGGCATCTTCTCCATCTCCGACGCCAATCTGCGTCAGCTATGCAAGTGTTTGCTGCGCGTGGCCGCCGGACAAATCTGGGCGAACACCGAACAACTGAACTACCTGATGGATTTGATTTCCGAAGTCCCGTCACTGCGCGTGCTCAACAGCAACGGCAAAAACCTGCTGACCCCGCGCGAAGAACAGGTGGTGGCGCTGGTGGCGGAAGGACTCAGCAATCGCCAGGTCGCGCGCGAACTTAAGCTCAGCGAGCACACGGTCAAGAAATATCTGTTTCGCGTTTTCGACAAACTCGGCATTTCCACGCGCGTGGAACTGGTGCTCTATGCCATGAATCATGGCGATCCGCGCCAGGCGGAGTGGCTTCCCGGCGGCAGCCGGATTCTGCCCAGCGCCTGAATGCATTTATTCGTCCCAGCGCCGGGGTCATCCCGAACGCCCGCGTTTTCACCAGCGGGCGGAGGGATCTCCCTGCACACGCTCGGTGGGCCGGGAGATCCCTCTCTCCGCCTGGGCTTCTCTTGGAAAAAGCCGGGCTACGCTCGGGATGACGCCGGACTAGGAAATGCTCAAATTGAGCCATCACTCTCCGATTTGAAAATTTCCGTCGTCATCTGTTTAACTGGAATGCCGAACCTGATCTGTTGAGTCCTGACCGGTTTCGGTTCTGCCATCAATCGTGCCTGACCTCGACCCGCCCAATCCGATGCCCGCACCCAAGCCGCGAGGCTGGGGCTTAGTAGCAGCCGGATTTCTTTTGCTCGCGCTCGCGCTGGTGGTGCTCTACACCAGCCGCCCGGCATTCTCCAGTCCGCTGGCCATCGTGGTGGTGGCGGCGATCGGACTGGCCGCACTGCTGCTGCAGTTGCGGCTGCGCAAAGATATCGGCACCGCGATTCGGTCGCCATTGTGGCTGAATGTGTTGGGATTGCTCTTTGCCGTGGCGGCGGTCTTCGCGGACGCCCTGCACCTCAACGCCAATATGATGCTGATCGCATCGCTGGGCGCGGTGGTGTGCTTCGCCGTCAGCGGGATCGTAGTGTTACGCGCGCTGCGCAACAGAAACTAGCAAAAGCAGGTTTCAAGGTTTCAAGGTTTCAAGGTTTCAGAGTTTCAAGGTTTCAGAGTTTCAAGGTTTCAGAGTTGGGAATTATTGCCCCCCTTGATCGCGACGGCCACGAAGATTTTGTCATTGAAACTTTGAAACCTTGAAACTTTGCAACCTTAGGCGAGGCGAAGATACGGCAAAGCTTCATGTATGTACACCGTTGTAGGAACAATCCAATAAAGGTACAATGGCGTACATATATTGTTGTCACTATTTCTCATTTTGCAACACTAATTCCCATTTTGGGACAGAAAAGGTGTGCCTTCGCGCCAACGGAGGTGGGAAAGCCGGTCCGGTCGATTTGTGGAATGCCCTTTGCTGCGCCTACAGAGCCCGTAGGGCGACGACAAGAACGCGGCTGGCCCTCCCCCACCGGCGCAGCACTAAAAGCTCGCCTGAACGCGTTTAAACGCGTTCTACGAAGAATCAACAACTTCCACCTACTTTCAACAACTTCCACCTACTTTCAACGACTTAGCGAAAAGCAGAATTTCGCGCTTTCAGAGACGAAGCGATGGAACAGAATTATTGTTGATTGTTGATTGTTGATTGCTGAATGTTGATTGTTGATTGTTGATTGTTTGATTGAAAGTCGCCGCACGTGTGCGGCCAGGCACTTCATTCAACAAGCAACAATCAACCATCGCAAATCGGAAATCGCAAATCGGATGTGCTCTACCCTCGCTTGAACTCCACCGCGACGGTAGTCTCCACCACGACCGGCTCGCCATTGATGCGGTAGGGTTCGAACTTCCACCAGCGCAGCGCGTCCATGGCGGCGTGGGCCAGCACCTCGGGACCATTCAGCGCCTTCATGCTCAGCACGGTTCCGTTAGGTCCAACGACCACATCGAGCGCGATCACTCCCTGCAGATTTTCTTTTCGCGCCTCCGGCGGATATACCGGCTCCACGCGGTGCACGACAAGCTTCTGCATCACTTCGGCGGGAACCTGAACGTGCTGCTTCTCGGTGGCGGCGCTCTCCGGGCTTTTCAGTCCAGCTTCCAATTCTTCCCAATCGCGATTCCATTTCCACCGGAAGATCGCGGCCGCCGCCACCAGGAGGAGCAGAACAGTAATAGTAATAAGGACCGCGCCCGCTCGACGCTTCCTTCGAGGAGGTCTCGCCGCGTTCGCGTCACCGGTTCTCGCATCGCCCGATCTCGTACCCTCCCATGATGAATCGCGCTTCTCTTCGCCGTCGGAGCGGTCAGCCCGCACCGTTTCAGCCGGCGGAGGCGGCAACGTCGGAACTCTCTTCGGAACCTGCTTTGGATCTTGTTTCGGAACATCGGGCTTCGGACGACGGGCAGGGGCAAGACCGGCAAGCTCGGGTTCGGGGATCACTTGTTTCGCCCAGTCTCGAATCGCCGCGCGCTGCTCCGGCGGCATCGCCACAAACTCCAGCCCGCAGCACAGCTTGTTGTGATAGCGCACCGTGGCCCGGGTGCGCAGCGGCTGCAGGGCGGGCGACAAGCGCATTTCCACGCCCACGGTTTCACCGGGAAGCAACTCTCCGGCAAGCACCACCGCAATGCCGCGTTCGCACACGTTCAACGAACGCCCCGGCACAGTATCGGGAATGCCGGAACGCAGCACGGTCACGTCCAGAGGAGCCTGCAGGCGAAACCGCGGCAGCCGCCGGCGCGAAGACCGATCCCACCCCGGACTGTTTGCGGTTGTGGCCACGATTGATTTCCGATTGCCGATTTGCGATTGTCGATTGCGACAGCTTTTGAGCTTTTAGCTCTTAGCTTTTAGCTCTTAGCCAACAGCAATACCAGCGCGGCCGCAACGCCGGAAGCTAGAAGCTAAAAGCTAAGAGCTAAAAGCTCCTACCGCCGCAACTCGACGATGGTGCTGTCGCGCGCAACAAGCACGATGCTGGCCATCCCAATAAACAGACCATGCTCCACCACGCCCGGCATGTCGCTCAACCTACGCGCCAGGGCTTCGGGATCCGGAATCTCGCCGAAGCGGCAATCCAAAATGTGATTGTGCTCGTCGGTCAGGTAGGGAGTGCCGTCAGCATTGGTTCGCAGCACGGGCTCGGCTCCCAGGGCGCGAATCCGCTTGGCGACCAGCGCTTCGGCAAACTTGATCACCTCGACCGGCAAGGGAAATTTTCCCAGCCGTTCGACCTGCTTCGAGGCGTCGGCCACAATGACTTGCTTGCGCGTGGCCGACGCGACAATTTTTTCCCGCAGCAGGAAGCCGCCTCCGCCCTTGATCAGGCGCAACTGCGGATCGACCTCATCGGCGCCGTCCACGGTGACGTCGATTTCCTGGTTTTTGTCGAACGTTGTCAACGGAATCCCCAGGGACTCGGCCAGTTCCTGCGAGCGCCGCGAGGTGGGGATGCCCTGAATCCGCAGACCTTTTTTCACCCGCTCGGCCAACAGCTGAATGAAATAGGTTGCCGTTGAACCCGACCCCAGTCCGACAATCTGCCCATCTTCAATAAACTGCAGACTGGCCCGCGCCGCCGCTTCTTTTTCCGGATCGTTTGCCATATCGTTCTGATGCCCGCCAAGCTCTGGGAGCTACCGCTTTCGCCGCCGAAAGTGTCAACAAATCTGTCAGTCCCGACGGAGTTCGCCGCCAGCCAAAGCAGCCTTGTGTGGTGTCCTAAGTTGTCGTTCCTCCGCCTGGTCGCCGTACAGGCGCCGGCAAACAGCAGGTTCCTCACCGGTGCTTCGCGCCGGTTCCTAATGACATCTTGAAGTTAGGACACTACCCAGCCTTGTCATTCCGATACCGGCGCAAAGCGGCGGTGAGGAACCCGCTCCCTACAGCGCCTTCTCCGTGTAAATCAAATATCCCGCCAGCACCATCCCGAACAGCACGGTCAAAATCGTCACCAGATCGAGCATAAATCCCGCCGGCTCAAACTTCCCCTGATCCAACAGTTGCCGCGTCTTGCGATAGCGAAAAAGCCCTGCGACCACCAGCGTGACTCCCGCGATGATCGAACCCGCGCCCATCCACACCGAAAGCCCCGCCGTGCGAATGGCATGCCCGCTGAGCGCGGTCAATTGCCGCATGGCAATCGAAAACCGGCCGATGGCAAATCCAAATATCACGATGGCCGCGCCGGTTCGCACCCACGCCAGAAAGGTGCGCTCGTTGGCCAGATGATCGCGCGCCCGGTTGGGATTGAGATTGGGATCGTAGTTGGAGTTGGCAGCGGCTCTCGATTCGCTCATCGTTGCCAGCATTATTCCACAGCTTTGGCGATCAGCGCTCCCGCCCCGGCCAGATTCCCGATCAGGTCCGCAGGCACGCCATGCCGCGACTGCAAATATTCGGGACTGTTGTAGCTGACGGTCACTGCGCCATCCGCGTCCTCGGCCACCAGCACCTTCAGCGGCAGATCGATGGCCAGGCTGGGCGCGGCCACCATCAGCGGCGTGCCAGCCTTAGGACTGCCGAAAATCAGGACTTTCGTCGGCCTCATGGTCAGCCCAACTTTCTCGGCTTCTCCGCTGTGATCGATCAGGGCGAAGATCTGCAGCCCTTTTTCCCGGAAAGCCGAGGAGAGCCGCCGTATGCTCTCATCGACCGCGTAACGACTCCTCAGCGTAATCAATCCATTGTCGGTCGCCATCGCCGCTCCTTTCTCGCAATCGGGCATTTATTCTACGCGCCCGGAAGCTGACTTCGCGCCATTTTGTGATAAGGTTCTCGACTCAGAAGGGCAGATATGGTTTTACGCCGCAGCACTCTTTTGCTGGTGTTAGGATTTCTCGTCGGCAGGGGTTTCGCTCAAGTCACCGAAGCCGCGCCATCCTCAGATCAACTAACCGGGCTCTATCAGCAACTGCAGAACGCGTCCGCTTTCGAGAGAAGCGTTCGCCTTGGGAATGCGGTGCTCAAGCGGGACCGCGTGACCATCACGTTCACCAACGGCACCGTTTATCTTCCTGCCCCGGTTGCGGGTAAAGTTCGCTCTGCAATCTATATAGGCGCCGGCACAATTCAGGCTTCATGGCTGACTTTGTCCATCGTTACGATGGCAGCACCGCCAGCACAGAACAGTTTTTTGCCGTGGCCAACGATCACCTCAAGGACACGGCACTCGCCCAAAAATACGGCTACAAGAATTTAAACTGGTTCTACCTGCAATGGGTGGCCGAAACCTACTTTCCTTCCTCTGAGCTGGTGTACCACGTCGAAAACGCACCGTCGGGGGCGGTGCTCAAGGGCGAGCTGTTTCAGAGGGGCATTCCTGAAAGCGAAACCTGGGATATGCCTTTGCCGCTGGTGATCCATTTCCCCGGCGGGACTATAGGCAGGGGCACGGTCTTCGCCCACGGCCCTCGAACGCCCATCAGTATTAATCTGCCGAAGCTGCCGGAAAAAGTGGAACTCGATCTCGAACTCTGGGTGCTTTCGGAGAAGACTTCGACGGTCAAGCAATAGGAAAATCGGGTAGTGGGCCGTTTGGAAAATCTCATCCCGCCGGAACGTCCCTAAATCGAGTGCCCCCGCAGTCGGGACACGGTCCTCCTGTTGGACTCAGCGCGCCATTGCATCCACGGTCATCATGGGAAGAGCGAACTTCGTTGGCTTCCCCTTAACGAGGCCCACCCTGACTAGATCGTCCTCGCTATTCCAGCCAGCATCAGAAATCAGGGCCACGAGCAATTTCGGCCTCTAGGTTTTCCCGGGGTGGTAGTGGATCACAATGCGCTTAGAAGTCGGATAACCATGCTTGACGTAGGCAATGGTTGCGTCAGCACTGGCGGGGTCCTGCTCATAACCGTCTCTCTTGAGAGCAGCAATCAACTCGTCGGCGGCGATTCCCTCTATTTGATTCCAGACATTTGGAGAGAAGGCCATTGAAGCTCAAGGTCATGCAACATCGCCCCTTGAGGAACCGGTGGGATTTGTTCCTCTCGGTCAAGCACGCAATCAGGGCCTATGGGAAGCGGCTCTTGGTTCGCAGTCAACGAATTGAGATAGACCAGCGCAGCCTCTCCTGCATTTTGAAGGGCTTCCCCTGCGGACGCACCATCGACGTGCAATCCTTTGAACGCGGGACAGTAGGCATGAAACCCGTCCTCGTCCGGTTCGACGATCACACGGAGTCTGAGCTTTATATTCTGGACTTGCTGTGCAACTGGCATGGGAATACCCAAGGATGCTCCTCCCACGAAAAAGTTCCTAGATTACCGATGGACTGCGGCGAAGAGCTTCGCGAACGGACGTTTATACAACCCTCGTGCTCCTCTTGCAGTCATTATCTCGTAATCCAGGCCGTTTTCGCTACCGCATTCGCTATCGCCGCAGAAGTCGCGACTGCCCGGAAGCCCACTCAGGGCCCGGTTTGTGATAAGGTTCTCCTCACAGAAGGGCCGATATGCTTCCACGCTGCAGCGTCCTCGTGCTCGTGCTTACGTCGTCGATTCTGGCTATACCGCAGTCTCAGACCAAGCCCGCCAACGACAGCACCCCCGCTCCATCCTTCAAAGCGAAATCCCGACTCGTTCTGGTCGATGTGGTGGCGACCAACAACAAGGGCGAGCCGGTGACTGGACTCAAGAAGGAGGACTTCGAAGTCCTTGAAGACGGCAAGGCACAGGCTATTTCTACCTTTGAAGAACACAAAGGAGTGCCGCCCACTCAGCTCAAGCTGCCTCCGATGCCGCCTGGTGTCTACACCAATTTTCCTTTAGTGCAGGCCGCCGATTCAGTGGACGTCCTTCTGCTTGACGCGCTGAATACCCAGACGCGCGATCAAGCCTACGTGCGTTCCCAGATGCTGAAGTACCTGAAGACAATCCCGCCGAACACGCGCGTGGCCGTGTTCACGCTGGCCTCGCGGCTGCGCATGCTGCAGGGAATGACCACCGATTCCTCCGAGTTGCTGGCCGCGGTCAACAGCAACCTGACCGAGCAATCGCCGTTGCTCGCCTCCGACGCGGAGAACGAAGCCAACGAGCATCACATCGAATTCCTGCAACAGGAAGAGCAGGGGCCTGCACCCCAGACGCTGGCCGGAGAAGCCGTGAATCCGGTGCTGGCCGCCAAGCAGTTCATGGCCGATACCGGCGCCGTTCTAACCATGCAGCGCGTGAGCCTGACGCTCGACGCCATGCAACAGTTGGCGCGCTATCTCTCGGGCGTGCCGGGGCGTAAGAACGTGATCTGGTTCTCGGGATCATTTCCCACCGCCATTTTCCCCGACATGGACCTGCCCGATCCCTTGAATATTGCCGCGACTTTCGAGAACGAAATCCGCAAGACCAGCGATCTGCTGGCCGCCAGTCAAATGGCGCTTTATCCGATCGCTGCCGAGGGTCTGGCGGGCGATAAAGTTTACGAGGCCAACGGCAAGGAAATCGGCGAAAAACGTCCGTCCATCGCCATCCACGATCAGGTTAAGCAGATGCAGACGGGTCAAACCAACCGCGATCTGAACCATCAAACCATGGACGAACTTGCCGCCGACACCGGCGGCAAAGCGTTCTATAACACCAACGGCCTGGGCGATGCGCTCACGCACGTGGTCAATAACGGCAGCCGTTTCTACACCCTGACCTACGTTCCTGCGAACTCAGCCACAGACGGTAAGTTCCGGCATATTCAGGTGAAGCTGGTGAATGCCAAGGCCAGCCTGGCGTACCGTCGCGGATATTATGCCGACGATCTCAGCGCATCGCTGGCGCTGGGCCAGAAGCCGGATGCCGATCCCCTGCTGCCGCTGGTTGCGCGCAACATGCCCGACTACACCCAGATTCTCTACAAAGTGCTGGTGCAACCCGCCAATCCCCAGCCCGCGCCCGGCGGCGCTCCCCTTGGCGGCAATGCCGATATGAAGGGCCCGTTCACCCGCTATGGCGTGGACTTCGCCATTTCCATCCGCGACCTCAAGCTTGAGCCCGCGCCCGGCCATGCGCTGCAAGGCAAGATCGAAGTCGCACTCGCCGCCTATGACCGCGAGGGCAAGCCGCTGAATCTGGTGGTGACGCCGGGAGATATTCTGCTCACGCCCAAGGATCTCGCCAACGTGCAAAAAGGCGGCATGCAGATTCACAAAGAGATCGACGTGCCCAAAGGCTACGCATTCCTCCGCACCGGCGTCTACGACTTGAAGGCGAATACCGCAGGCACGCTGGGATTCCCGCTGGTGGAAGCCACCGCCGCGGCGAAATAGCGGCGGGGAGTCGCTGAGCTTGAGTCCGAGTTTCCGGGCGTCATCCCTCGGCCCGCGTTTTCTGGTAGGCCCCGGCTTCAGCCGGGGGCCGAGGGATATCCAAACCCACAACGCGGGTAAGATGGAGATCCTACGCTCCGCCTGAAAAAACGGCTACGCTCAGGATGACATCCTACTGCGGGCTTTTCCAATTCAGCTACTACAAATAGCCGTGCTCGATGCGCGTTCCTGACCGCTGGGGTTAGACTTATGCTCGGTCCAGCGAAAGGAATTTCTCCCAATGCGCAACCCATCACGCTTCGTTTCACACACAGCCATCGTTTTCTGCTTCCTATTTTCTTTCCTCATTCCGGCAGCCTGCGCTCAATCCGGCGATCAGCCTTCGCCGGAAAACCTGCAGGCCCGCCGCGAATTTCAGGACATGAAATTCGGCATGTTCATTCACTGGGGCGTGTACAGCGTGCTGGGCAACGGCGAATGGATCTTTCGCGATCGCAAGCTGACGGTCGACCAGTACAACCGCCTGCCCATGTTCTTCGATCCCGAAAAGTTCGACGCCCACACCTGGGTCTCGCTGGCCAAAGCCGCGGGCATGAAGTACATCACCATCACCTCGCGCCATCACGACGGCTTTGCCATGTTCGATTCGAAAGTTTCCGACTGGAACATCGTGGCGCGCACGCCCTATAAGAAGGATCCGCTGAAGATGCTGGCCGAGGAATGCCACCGCCAGGGCATCAAGCTCTTCTTCTATTACTCGCAGCTCGACTGGCACAATCCGGATTACTACCCGCGCGGGGCCACCAACTGGTCCAACGGCCGCCCCGACCACGGCGACTTCAACGCTTATCTCGACAATTACATGGACGGCCAGCTCACCGAGCTGCTCACCAACTACGGCCCCATCGGCGGCATCTGGTTCGACGGCATGTGGGATAAGCCCGACGCCGACTGGCATCTGGCGAAAACCTACGCGCTGATTCACAAGCTGCAGCCCGCCGCGCTCATCATCCCCAACCATCATCAGAAGCCGATCGCGGGCGAAGATGTGCAGACCTTCGAGCGCGATCTGCCGGGCAGTAACAGCGCGGGATTCAACACCACGTTCATCAGCACCGAACTGCCGCTCGAAAGTTCCGACACGCTGAACGACAACTGGGGATTCAACATCGGCGACAGCCACTACAAAAGCGCCGAAGAACTGGAGCGCCGTCTGATCCGCGCCGCGGGCAACAATGCGAATCTGCTGATGAATATCGGCCCTTACCCGAACGGCGAGATCGATCCGCAATTCGTCACGCGCCTGCACGCGGTCGGCGAATGGCTGGCAAAATACGGAGATTCCATCTACGGCACGCGCGGCGGCCCCATCCCGCCGGGCGACTGGGGAGTCACCACGCACAAAGACAACAAAATTTACGTGCACGTGCTGAACTGGGGATCGCCGCTGCTGGCGCTGGGGCCGGTATCGGGGAAAATTTCGTCCGCCCAATTGCTGGCGGATGGCGCCAAGGCAGACGTCACGCAAACGGCAGACGGAGTGATTGTGAAGCTCCCCGCGCCCAGGAAAGATGAGGTGGATCGGGTCGTGGTGCTGACCGTCGGCGGAAGAGACTGAGCGGGGAGAGATGCGTTGCGACCTTGAGCGTAATCGCCGTTAGTGTCACCTGTCATTCAGTTCCAGTTGCCCGCTAGCTTGGAACTAACGACTGACGCCCGTCATTGCATCATCGCGATTTCGCGGGCTGGGTGGCCGCGACGCGACTCTCTTTTCCGCTTACGAACACCTTCATGGAGCTCTCGCTTTCTCCCGACTCGTCGGTGTATTCGTAGGAGTCCGCTGAAACAAACTTCATGATGTACCGGGTGTGATATGGCTTCCCGGCAAAAATGCTCTCCCCAAGCCAGGTCCATAGGTCGCCGTCCACCGTACCAGTCTTGTTTTCTATTCCTCCTGAACTGTCCACTGCATGGAATTGGTAGGTCTTGGAAGTCGGATCGTAATAGATGAAGGAAGTCTCCGAGTATTTCTTTCCGGGTCGATCGAGTTCCGCCTCGCAGATCAAGGCGAAGCCGTCTGCCGTCCATCTGCACTCGTCAGTGCCACTGAATTTCATCGCTGGCGAGTTCGGCCCCATTGCCCCGGCTTTCACTTCGTCTTCGACCGTGAACCTGCCGACCATTACCGCCAGCCTTTTCACTTCCGGGCTTGGGCTAGGGTTCGGGGGCGTTGTCTGAGACTGAGCGCCAGCTATGATTACGCTCCAAGCGCACGCCAACACAAATGGGATCAACCTTTGGGGGCCGCTCATTTGGATTCTCCTTTCAGAGGTGCCACGGATGCTAGCACAAAACGAATGGGAATCAGGAAATGCCTGGCCAGGATGGCTTCCGCACAGGATCGGAAATGACGGCGAGGCCGGTCACCTGCGACCGGATGCAGCATCATTCTTTATGCGGTTGAGGAACAGTTGGATAAAGACTCCGGAAACCAGGCAACAGGCAAATCCTATCCACAGCCAGAGCACGTCTCTGTGCAGGCCTCCAAGCAGAACGACAAGGACGCTGAGAAGGCTCATCACGGCAGTGAGAAAGGTTTTCACTTTCATTCCCCAGTCTCGCGCGGACGAGCGTATCTCCGACGATGGTCGATTAGCGATGGGAAAAAGCTCCTTGTCCTGGGAAAATCGTAGGCTCAGACTGGGAGTCAAGTCAACGGCAATGCGGGGAGCCTATGAAAAGATGAGCTGGATCGGGTCGTGGTGCTGACTGGCGGCGGAATTGAGCGGAGCGAGCTGCCTTGCGATCTTGAGCGCCATCGCCTTCTATTTCACTCACAGCACGTACACCCGAAGCATCCACCAGACAAGGAGTAGCGCGACGATGGCGCCGGCGATGTGAACTATCCAGTCGCCGGCAGTTTGCGGCTTCCCAAAATTAAACATGCGGCAATGGTAGCAGGCCTGCGCAACTGAGTGTACTCGCCGTTCTCGACAGTTGGTGGCCTTGGCCGTCGGCGAAAGAAATTGAGCCGGGAAAAGATGCGTTTTTGACGCTGGTGCTAGTATCCACGCAGACCTTATGGACACGTGGAAAGATCGTTTGCGACACTTTCCGGCTGTAACGAAGGAAGCGAAGCCGTGCATCACACGGGCCATCCTCTATCTTGCGATCTTCTTTCTTTGTTCCCTGCAGTGGATGGCTGCCCTTGATCCCCACACCCTGATCTCACAATACGGGCACACGGCCTGGAGAGCGCAAGACGGCTTTCCCAGTGATGCCAACTCGATCACGCAAACGACCGACGGATACATCTGGGTTGTGAACGGTACCAATCTGCTCCGCTTTGACGGAGTCAAGTTCCGTCCCTGGACGCCACCGAACCACCAATCCCTGCCCAGCAACGTAGTGAATTGCGTCCTTGGCGCCCGCGACGGGAGTTTGTGGATTGGGACATCGGAAGGCTTGGCGCGCTGGAAAGATGGCCGACTGACGAGCTACTTGACCAGCGCGAACAGCCCGGGAATTTATTCCATCATTGAAGACCATACCGGGAGAATCTGGGTCACGCGATATCAAGTCAACGACGGAATGGGTTCTCTCTGCCGGGCAAACGACACTTCTCTCGAATGCTACGGCAAAAAGGAAGGCAATCCCGGCTCCTATGCCTTCGGTTTGGCTGAGGACAGTACAGGAGACATCTGGTTCACAGGAATCGTGCTCCACCGTTTGCATCAAGGCTCCTTCACCGCATATTTGAATACACCGGCCAACGCAGCCGGGGACGGAGTGGTTAGCGTGGTTGCCTCGCCCTCGGGTGAAGTTTGGGCAGGACTGGGTGTAACTGGCCCGCAATCGGGGATTCAGCACCTCACCCATGGGAAATGGGCAAGCTATATCGTTCCTGGCTTCGACGGCAGAGCTTTTCCAGAGCCAGTTTTGTTCATCGACAAACCACAGACGCTGTGGATCGGAACCGCTACGAATGGCCTCTATCATATTCACGACGGCGTGGCCGATCGCTACGGGAAAGCCGATGGGTTGTCCAGCAACCACGTCAGTGCTTTGTATGAGGATCGCGAAGGAGATCTCTGGGTCGGCACCGACGGCGGAATTGATCTGTTCCGGGACAATGCAGTGATCGATTTTTCCATCACCCAGGGGCTACTGGCATCCAGTGTTGAGGCTGTTGTTCCTGTAAACGGCAACACCCTGTGGGTTTCAGGCCAGGAAGGCCTAAGCGTTATCCAAGCGGAACCTTTCTGGTCGGTTCGCCGCCAGAACGTGCCCGGGCATAGCGTCTGGAGTATGTTTGTAGATTCCAAGAAACGAGTTTGGTTAAGTGTCGATTCGCGAGTGTTTGCGTACAAAGATGAGCGCTATGTTGAACTAAGAAAAGCGGATGGCAGTGCGCTGGGAAAAATTGGGCAGGCCGACGGTTTTGCCGAGGATGTTGAGGGCGATCTTTGGGCTTTGATCCGAAGTGAGGAAACCGAACTGGACATAGATCTTCTGTCGATCCGGGATGGGCGGGTAAGACAGGATTTTCGGCTGGAAGATAAACACACCGTCTACCTCGCAGCCGACCGCCGAGCCGGGGTCTGGGGACTCTCTGACCGCGGCAAACTTACTCACTACATTGACGGCAGAGCACGAGAGGCAGTGCAGTTGGGCAAAGCAATATTTGCCTTCGGCCTCGATGTTGATTCTAACAATGACGTGTGGGCGGCAACTGACGAAGGCCTTTATCGCTGGCGTGCCGGTGAACTCACTCTGCTGAGTCGCAAGAACGGCCTGCCTTGCTCCAGAATGAACTCCGTCATGCAAGACGATCAAGGTTCTCACTGGCTTCACACGGTATGCGGAATCCTGCGTGTCTCGGCGGGTGAATGGGACAAATGGCTTCGAGATCCCGAGAGCAAAATGTCTTTTGTAGCTTTCGACGCCCTGGATGGCGTTCGCTTGAGCAGCGCGGAGAGCAGTCAGCCAATCGTGGCTAAATCTGGCGATGGCAGACTCTGGTTCGCCGCCGCCGCTTCTGTGCAGATGGTTGATCCAAAGCAGCCGACCAACCTTGTTCCACCCCCGGTGCACATCGAGGAAGTCGTTGCCGACCATAAGACCTATGAATCGCTAGACAAAGTGGCCGTGCCGCATTTGCGGGGGGAGTTGGAAATCGACTACGCGGCATTGAGCTTTAAGATTCCGCAAAGAGTGCTCTTCCGTTACAAGCTCGAAGGGCACGACACAGAGTGGAATGACGTCGGCACGCGGCGTCAGGCCTTTTACACTGACCTGGGGCCCGGGAAGTATCGTTTTCGGGTAATCGCCTGCAATAACGACGGGGTGTGGAACGAGGCTGGAGCGTCTCTGAATTTTTCTATCCTGCCCGCGTATTACCAAACGACGTGGTTCCGCGCCTTGTGCGGGGCGGCATTTCTATTGTTGCTGTGGGGCATCTACCAACTCCGGGTGCGGCAATTACGCGAGCAGTTCAACATCGGAGTAGAAGCGCGCATCAATGAACGCACGCGCATCGCCAGGGATTTGCACGATACCTTGCTGCAAACTTTTCATGGACTGATGTTCCAATTCCAGGCAGGCCGCAACCTGCTTCCCCGCCGCCCTGAGGATGCGATGCGATCGCTGGACGAGGCGATCAATGAGACTGAGAAGGCGCTCACTGAGAGCCGCGATGCCATTCAGGGCTTGCGTTCTGAGCCTATTGCCAAGGGCGATCTCGCGGAACTGCTTCGAACCACGAGTCAGGAACTGGCGACTTCCGCAGCGGCGAATCAGTCTCCGGGAAATCAGGAGGATTCGGGGAATCAGGCTCCGCCAGTCTTCGACTTGATCGAAGAGGGCGGGCGGCGAACTTTGTCTCCGGCCACCAAGAACGAAATCTGCCGGATCGCATTTGAAATCCTGCGAAACGCATATCGGCATGCGCACGCGCACCGGATCGAGGCGGAAATCCGCTACGATGATCACACGCTCCGCCTCCGGATTCGCGACGATGGACAAGGCATCGATGCGCAGGTGTTGAAGGAAGGCGGAAGAGCCGGGCATTGGGGATTGCGAGGGCTGGGCGAACGCGCGCAGCGCATCGGGGCTAAATTGGATTTTTGGAGTGAGGCTGGAGCGGGCACCGAAGTTCAGCTGGCCGTCCCGGCAGCCGTTGCCTACGAAAGTTTGCCTGCCGGCGTCGCCTCAAAATTATTCCGCCGGGCGAGAAATCGCGGGGAGCGCTCATAGGAAGGGTATAGGGCAGGTCTCGCTCCGCTCGACGGGGCGGACCAATGCGTCCGCCCCTGCACAGGCCTTGCTCGAGAGCCGAGGAGTGCATGGCACGCAGGTTTCTTGCCGCACAGCGCTGCGTGATCCGCATCACTGGTTCCTGTGATCCTATGGCCCAACCGTGACGTGGAGCTGATGCGGAGTATCCATTTTCTCGCGGTAAATCACGTTCTTCGCCTCCACTTCACCCACCACGTCCACATGGACGATATATCCGCCGAACGGCAGGTTCTCGCCGAAAGGCAATTCCATGGCGTGGGTACCGCGCGGCAACACAAAATGCTGATATCCGATCGCAGTCGCCCGCCCATTTCCGGCCACCGCCATGACCACAAAGGTTAGATCCATATCGTCGGGCGAGACATTCGATACCAGCACGCTGCCTTCAATTCGGCTGCCGTTGACGTGCGCCGGCTTGCCCCAATCCAGGCTGAGCCCGGATCGAACGCGCAACCCAAATTCTTTCTGCACCGCCTGTTGCGGCTTGCCGCTGTCGGTTACCGACACCGTGAACTGAAAATCGCCGCTGCGCTCGGGTGGACCGTGCAACCGGCCGTCGTCCTCAAGCTTCAGCCCCGACGGCAAGGCGCCTTTCTCCAGGCGCCAATGAAACGGGGTCACGCCACCGTGAGCGTGGAAGCGAACCTCATACTCCATGTGCGGAAACGCATCCGGCAGGTCTGAGGTGTTCTCAATGATTAAGTCGCTTTGGCTCTGGGGCGCGGGGTTGGCTACACCAGCCGCAACCATCTTTGTGCTCGATCCGCCAGCCGGCGCGACCTGCCCATGCACTGGCGGACAAGCACAAGCAGACAGCGCGGCCAGGGCGAACGCGCACTGCATCATCGAAGTCTTTACCATTCTTTTCACCTGCACCTGCCGCGATCTGGTGGTTCTTTTACTCTCCCACAGTTCTACCCGCTTCGGAATAAGAATGTTGGGGCACGGGAATCTTGCAAGCCGCACGGTGGTACTGTCTTAATTTTGAGCCCGTAGCCCGCACGGCGGTAGTGTCCTAATTTGACTTCGACAGTCGTAGGCGGTCAAAAAGCAGGTTCCTCACCGCGCCTTCGGCCCGGTTCGGAATGAAAAATTAGGACACCTACTCGCACGGCGGTCACATTGACTTCATCGCGCGATTTCTGACAAACTTAGTCTGAATCGGTCGAGTCTGGACCGCTTGCGCACTGGAAATGGAACTCCTGCTCAATCTGGCTTGGTTGCTGCTCGCGCTGCCCGCTTTCTTTCTGTGGCGCGGCGCCCGGCGTCGGCGTTGTGCGCGCGGCAGCCGGTCGTTGCAGTGCCTGCTGGCACTAGGATGCATGCTGGTGATTCTGTTCCCGGTGGTCTCGGCCACCGACGATCTCCACGCCGTCTCCACCGAAATGGAAGAATCGACCATCGGCAAACGCGTTCACACGGCTGCCGACCGACATTCTTCCGCAAGATCCCCTGTTCTGCCCGCATTGGTTGTGGCTTCTTTTTCGGTCATCGCTGCGGATTCGTCCAGGCTCAGTCTTTCGATCCCCCCCATTTCGCTGCCCACGGCTCCTGCCGTCCGGCAATCGGCCCGGGCTCCTCCAGTCACTTTGCTCGGCTAGTTTTGTCCCGCATCGTCGATCACTGGCAGAAGAAAAATCGCTGCGATCTATCGGTCTTTTTACGAAATATTTACGTTGAAAACGAGATAGTGGGTTTAGTGCATGCTTCGCGGCATGCGCTCCTATCGCCGAGCCAATACCTCCTCGGCCGGCGCTGGATTCGGAGTATGGGATGCGTTCGAAGTTCCTGATTACCGTTGTGGCGGGAGTGCTGATTCCGGCGGGCCTCTGCGCCCAGACCGCGCCGGGTTTCCTTCCATCCGGTAACCCCCAGGCTCCCTCGCAAATATGGAGTTGGGAGCAGGTTAAGGACACCTTCGAAATCAACAACGCCACCCTGCTGGCGGGCAAGCTGAACATCGACGAACTCAAGGCGGATGAAATCACGGCGTTTCTGCGGCCGAATCCGCAGTTCTCGCTCAGCGTAGACGGCACGCAAATCGCGCCCAGCCATGGAGTATGGGAGCCCTTTGCCGGAACCTTTGAATCGCCGGGCGTCAGCCAACTGTTCGAGCGACGCAACAAGCGGCATCTTCGCCTGGACGTCGCCAAGGAAGGCTCGTCGATCGGGATTGCCCAGCAGAGCGACCTGGAGCGCAACTTGATCTTCAACCTGCGCAACGCCTTTGTCGGCGTGCTGCAGGCCAAGGCAGTCTACAGGCTGGCCCAGGAGAATCTGGACTACTGGGATAAAGTTCTGAAGATCAGCCAGGACCGTTTCGACGCCGGCGACATTGCGCGCATCGATCTGGACCGCCTGCAGTTGCAGCGGTTGCAGTATGAATCGGATTTGCAGACCGCTCTGGTCAACCTGCGCACCACGAAAATCACTCTGCTCGCTCTGCTCAACGACCACCGGCCGGTGGACAGCTTCGATGTCGACGGCCCCTTCGACTTCGCCGAAGACCTTCGCTCCGACGACGACTACCGTAAAGACGCGCTCGACGCGCGGCCCGATCTGCGCGCAGCCGTGCTCAGCGTGCAGCAGGCCGAAACCAACTACAAGCTGGCGGAAGCCAACGGCTCGACCGATCCCACGATCGGCGCCTGGTACACCCACAATGCCTCCGACAACAATCCGGCGGCGACCAATACGCTGGGCGTGAGCGTAAGCATTCCCCTGAGGATTTTCGACCGCAACCAGGGCGAGAAGCTGCGCACGAAAATCGACATCACGCGCAACCAGAAACTGCGCGACGCCGCCGAAACCCAGGTCTATAGCGACGTGGATTCCGCGTACGCGGTCATCGTCAGCAACATCGCCCTGCTGCAGCCTTACAAAGCCAAATATCTGGAGCAGGCGGTGCGCGTGCGCGGCACTATTTTCTTCTCCTACCAGCACGGCGGAGCGTCGTTGCTCGACTTCCTGAACGCCGAAAGCGATTACCGGACGGTGCAGCTAAGCTACGTCAATCTCATCGGCGCGTATTTGACCGCCGCTGCCCAACTCAACCTGGCGGTAGGGCGCGAGGTGATCCCATGAAGACGAATTTGAACAACGTAAGGGCTGACGTATTCGGCAAGAATCATGTGGGGACAGCCGCCCCCGGCTGTCCGGTCGAGCGCAAGTTGAGGGCACGGTCTCCGATCGCGGCGGGACTGTGCCTCTTGCTGTGCGTCGTTCTTGCCGCCTGCAATAGCGGCAAAGCCGATCCCAACGCCGAGGCTCCGCCCAAAGCCACCGTGCAATCCGATCTCGACGCTAACAATTTCAAGGTCGATCATCCCGACCAATTCCCGCTGGTGACGGCGGTCGAACACAAGGCCGTTTCGGCGCTGAACGTGACCGGCGTGGTTCAGCCCGACATTACCCGCTCCGTTCCCGTCGTCTCGCTGGCCACCGGCCGTGTCGTCGAAATCAGAGCTCGCATTGGCGATCAGGTGAAAAAAGGACAAGTCCTGCTGCGCGTGCAAAGCGCCGACGTTTCCGGAGCCTACCAGATCTACATCAAAGCCGAAAACGACGAACGTCTGGCGCGCATTCAACTGGAGCGGGCGAAGATTCTCTTCGAAAAAGGCGCCATCGCCAAGAGCGCGCTCGAACAAGCGGATGACACCGAGGCCGACGCCAAGGCCGACCTGGACGCCGCGACCAACCAACTGCGGTTGCTCGGCATCGACAAAAACCATCCTTCCGGCGTGGTCGATATTGTGGCGCCGATTTCCGGCGTCATTTCCGATCAGCAAGTCACCATCTCGTCCGGTGTGCAGGGGCTTTCCGGGCCTAATCCGTTCACCATCGCCGATCTCTCCTACGTGTGGGTGGTCTGCGATGTGTATGAAAGCGACCTGGACGCGGTGAAGATCGGCGACGGCGCTGACGTTCACCTGAGTGCCTATCCGCAGCAAGCGCTCAAGGGCCGCGTCGACAACATCCTGCCCGTTCTCGATCCCACGATTCATACCGCGAAGGTCAGAATTGAAGTGAAGAATCCGGGCATGGTCCGCATCGGAATGTTCGCCACCGCCACGTTTTACGGCAAGAAGCCGGAAGCGCACGCTGCCATACCGGCCAACGCGATCCTGCATCTGCACGATCGCGAATGGGTGTATGAGCCGCTCAGCAACGGCCACTTCAAGCGCGTAGAGGTCGTTACCGGCAGCATGCTGGCAGACAAGCAGCAGGAAGTGGTCTCCGGCCTGAGGCCGGGAGAACAGGTAGTTTCAAACGCTCTGGATTTGCAGAATACAGTGGAGCAGTAGGCATGAAGTCAGAATGCAGAAGTTCAGAATGCTGAAGTCAGAATGCGGAAGTCAGAATGCAGAAGTCAGAATGCAGAAGTTCAGAATGTAGAAGTCAGAATGTAGAAGTCAGAATGTAGAAGTCAGAATGTAGAAGTTCAGAATGCAGAAGTAAAGTCGGGCCGGTTGCTTTTGCTTCTGCATTCTTCATTCTGACTTCTGACTTCTGACTTCGCTGACGAGTATGAATGCGGAATAAGAGCTATGAAGACGGAATGTAGAGGCAAAAAACCTGGGCCTCATGGGTTTTTCTTCTGCATTCTTAATTCTGACTTCTGCATTCCCTAACACGAACTGAGAACTGATCTTCCATGATTCGCCGGGTCGTCGATTTCGCGCTGGGCAACCGCCTCCTGATTCTGGGGCTGGCGTTCGTGCTGTTCGTCTGGGGAATCATTTCCTTCCACAATCTCCCCATCGAGGCCTATCCCGACGTGGCCGACAACTACGTCGAAATCATTACGCAATGGCCGGGAATTGCCGCCGAACAGATCGAGCAGCAGGTCACCATTCCGCTGGAAACCAGCATGAACGGAATTCCCGGCGTTGTGCACCTGCGTTCCTTCTCGTTGTTCGGGCTCTCCGATCTCAAGCTCATCTTCGAAGACGGCACCGACAATGCCTGGAACCGCGAGCGCGTGCTCGAGCGCCTGAGCCAGGTGACGCTTCCCAACGGCGTCGTGCCCCAGATGGGCACCGACTGGAGCCCGGTCGGCCAGATTTATTTCTTCACCCTGCACAGCACCAATCCGCAATACGACCCGATGGAACTGAAATCCATCGAAGATTGGGTGGTCGAAAAAAATCTCAAGTCTGTCCCTGACATTGTTGACGTCTCCAGCTTCGGCGGCCCCACGCGTGAGTATCAGGTTCGGCTCGACCCCAACAAGCTCATCGCCTACGGCTTGAGCCTGGGGCAAGTGGAGCAGCAACTCACCAACAACAACGCCAACGCCGGCGGCAGCTTCATTCAGGAAGGTCTGCAGCAGATCAACGTGCGCGAGGTCGGCCAAATCGATCACGTTCACGATATCGAACAAACCGTAATCCTCACCAGGAACGGCACGCCGCTGCGGGTGAAAGACATCGCCGAAGTCTCGCAGGGACCGAAAATTCGCCTGGGCCAGTTCGCCCGCGCCTGCAGCTCCTGTCCCTACGGCCCCAACGGCGCCATCCAGCATGAAGACGGCAAAATCATCGACAACGATGACGTCGTCTCCGGCATTGCCCTGCTGCGAAAAGGCGCCGCCGCCGATCCCGCCCTCAAAGCCCTTCACGAAAAAATTCAGGAGATGAACGATCACATCCTGCCGTCGGGCGTGAAGATCATTCCCTTCATCGACCGCAGCGATCTGGTTCACTTCACCAGCCACACCGTGCTGCAAAACCTGACCGAGGGCATGATCCTGGTCTCGATCATCCTGTTTCTTTTTCTGGGGAACTTCCGCGGAGCCCTGATCGTTGCCGCGACCATTCCGTTTTCCCTGCTGTTCGCTTCCATCTGTCTCGATCTGAAACGAGTTCCGGCGAACCTGCTCTCGCTGGGAGCGCTCGATTTCGGCATGGTGGTCGACGGCGCAGTGGTGATGATCGAAAACATCGTTCGCCACATGCACAGCTCCAATGGCACTAAAACGCCCACGGAGAAAATCAGCGAAGCTTCCCACGAAGTGCAGCGCCCGGTCTTCTACGCAATCGGCATCATCATCACCGCTTATCTGCCCATCTTCACCTTGCAGCGCGTGGAAGGCCGCCTGTTCCAGCCCATGGCCTGGACGGTCGCCTTTGCCCTGCTCGGCGCGTTGTTGTTTTCCATGCTGATCGCTCCGGTGCTCGCCAGCTATGCCTTTGCCAAGGGCGCAAAGGAATGGCACAACCCGGTCATGGAGTTCGTGACCCGGCGCTACGCGCGGGCGGTCCGGACGGCGATCCACCATCGCTACATTACCGTCGGCGTGGCTCTGGCATTGGTCCTGGTGGGAGTCTTCGTTGCCTTCAGCGGCATTGTCGGCTCCGAGTTCCTGCCCCATCTTGATGAGGGCGCGCTGTGGGTGCGCGGCACGTTCGCTCCCTCCACCGGCCCTGATGAAGGCATTCGCGTTGCGAACCAGGCCCGGATCATCCTGTGCTCGTTCCCCGAAGTCCCGCAATGCACCAGCCAGGTCGGACGCCCGGATGACGGCACCGACACCACCGGCTTCTTCAACACAGAGTTTTTCGTCGATCTGAAACCGAAAGACGAGTGGCGCCCGGTCTTCCACGAAGACAAAGAAGAATTGATCGCCGCCATGCAGCGCGAACTCGACAAAATTCCCGGCGCCGTCTGGGGCTTCTCTCAGCCCATCGAAGACAACATGGAAGAGGCCGTCAGCGGCGTGAAGGGCGAACTCGCCACGAAAGTATTCGGCGATGACCTCAGGACTCTGGAAACCAAGGCGGACGAGGTGGTCGCCATTATGCGCAACATCCAGGGTATCGAGGATCTCGGCGTCTTCCGCGTTCTCGGCCAGCCCAACCTCAACATCAGCGTCGATCGTGCCGCCGCCGCGCGCTATCAAATCAACGTGGCCGATGTGCAGGACGCCATTCAGACCGCCGTCGGCGGCAACGCTCTCACGCAAGTGCTGCACGGCGAAGCCCGCTACGATCTGGTTCTCCGCTATCTGCCGCAATATCGCGACACCAAAGAAGCGATCGGGAAGATTCGCCTGCTTTCCCCAACCGGAGAACGCGTCTCCCTGGCCCAACTGTGCAAAATCGAAACCGTAGATCAGGGTTCTGAAGTCTATCGCGAAGGCAACCAGCGCTACATTGCCATCAAGTACAGCGTCCGTGGACGCGATCTCGGAAGCACCGTCGAAGAAGCCATCCAAAAAATCGACCAGCAAGTGAAGCTGCCCAACGGCTATCACCTCAAGTGGGAAGGGGAATACGCCAGCCAGAAGCGCGCCAATGCCCGCCTGCTCATCGTGCTGCCCATAACGATTCTGATCATCTTCATCATTCTCTACACCATGTTCGGGTCGTTCAAATGGTCGATGCTGATCATGGCCAACGTGGCGATCGCGCCGATTGGAGGCGTGGCCGCCCTCATGCTGACGGGCACCAACTTCAGCGTGTCGTCCGGAGTCGGATTCCTGGCTCTATTCGGCGTGTCGGTGCAAACCGGCGTCATCATGCTGGAATACATCAATCAGCTGCGCGTGAAGCGTTACACCATTGAAGACGCCGCGGTCGAAGGCGCGGTGCTCCGCCTGCGCCCCATCATGATGACCATGCTGGTCGCGACCCTTGGACTATTACCCGCCGCCACCTCGCACGCCATTGGCTCCGACTCGCAGCGTCCCTTCGCCATCGTCATCGTCGGAGGCCTCATGGCCGCCCTGGTCATGAGCATCTTCCTGCTGCCCACGCTGTACGTGTGGATCGCCGGCGACCGCGACATCCTCCCCGCCGCCGAACCAGGGTTCGCCGAAGGCGAGCACGTGGACTGAAGGCGTGAAGCCGATTAGCTGTTGAATCGGCCCTGAATCTGTGCCGGGCCGATAACACCTCCCGTCTCATCGAAGAATATGTTCGTGTGTTCCTCGGGCGATATTCCTCCCTGCGCCTGCCACCAAAACAAGTGAAATTGTCACCATCCGCCGGCGTTGTCGTGGTTCTCCACGACTTCCGTGACCGATCCGCGTGATAGAATGGACGTTAGGGGTGGTTCCCACCTGTCTCCTCTTTCAGATCCTCTGATCTAAGCAGTCCATCTGAAGTTTCCCCTTCTTAGCCTCACGGAAAGAGGCAGCCCCATGTCTTTTGAATCGATTATGGCGGAAGTTGACCAACTGAATAGGGCTGGTGATCGCATTGAGGGACTTGCGGAACACCATCCTCCGGTATCAGAAGCACTCATTTCCATTGCTGGAAACGTTCGCACGACCGCAACTGTGCTAGCGGTGTTGGTGGAGACCAAGCTGCGGAACGGCGATGGACGGGGCTTCCCGCGTTCTAAGAAGCCGATCTAGCCGGGGTGTGGCATAAGTGGTCAAAATTGACCATACAGCCGTTCGTTGGGCAGGGTAAATTCTCTGATCATAACCGTCACCTGGCAGCGTCCTGTTTCTTGCAAATAAATCATCCGGTCGTGCACGGGTTGTTATTGCATTTTCGTTTCACTACGCTCCACGTCGAGCACAAGCCAGCTCGTAACTATCCAGAGGATATAAGGCCATGGATTCGACCCTAGTGTTGTGCATCGACGACCTTCCCCCAGTCCTGGCACTTCGCAAAACGACTCTGGAGGCTCATGGTTATTCCGTCAAGATCGCGTCAAGCGGCCACACCGCGATGAAGATGTTGGAGGACGTGCCGGTTGCCGCGGTTCTGCTGGAATACAAGCAGGAAGGCATGGATGCTGAAGCCGTAGCTTGGCATATCAAGCAAAGGTTTCCCAACTTGCCGATCATCCTGCTGTCAGCCTATGCCGAGATGCCGGAGCGGATTCTGTGGCTGGTCGATGAATACGTGATGAAGAGCGAACTGCCGGAACGGCTCGTACCAATCATTGAACGAGCGCACAACCGCGCAGCGCGTTCGAACGAGCGAAGCCATCCTAGCCAGGCAGCTTCGTAATAGCTGTCTCTCATGGCTGTGCCAAGTCCCTCTGTGCCCCAGCCAAATGCGAGTACCCCCAGTCACCTGACACTAACCCATGACCGCCCTGAAAAAGGCTGTCCGCCTTGTCACGAACAGCCGTGATGAGCAGATGCCAGGTACTGTTTCCAAGAGGGTATGACTGTTCAAAGTTGGAAACATGATCAGCCGGCGTCAGCGTGCTTCCGGTGTTCGCTCTAGCCGCGCCAACGAGAATATCCCCATCCACCGCCGCCGAGCAAAAACAGCACCACAAGAACAATCAATACGGTTTCCATGGTTGTACCTCACTCTATAAGAGGAAGCTGGACTGACCTTTGTAACGGCCATCTCATTTCTTCACTAGACCTCATGATATGGGGGGCGAACATGTGTGTCTGAGCACATTGGACCACTTTAATCACTCGATTCGTACGCCGCCTTGGGGAGTGCGAGCGCACATTCACGTTATGATTTGTAAGCTGGTTTTCGCCCCAACTCTTTCATGCCGGAATCTGCCCCATCTCGATGGATACGATTGCTGTTGAAGTCACTCGGTCCAGGCATTATCACTGGGGCCGCCGATGATGATCCATCGGGTATTGCGACCTATTCTGTTGCGGGCGCACAGCTTGGGACTAAGCTTCTCTGGACCGCGCTCCTGACGTGGCCGCTGATGGCCGCGGTTCAAATGATGTGTGCCCGCATCGGCAAGGTAACGGGCCAAGGCTTAGCCGCGAATTTCAAGCAGCGATTTCCAAGTTGGTTGCTGCGCGTCGTCATTGTGGCCCTGCTCGCCGCCAACACGATTAATATCGGAGCGGACCTCGCCGGCATGGCGGATGCGGCTGAAATGCTGTCCGGTGTGAAAGCTCACTTTTTCGTCGTGGTTTTCGCACTTCTGATTTCATGGGCAACGGTCCGCCTTCACTATCACCAGATCGCTAACGTGCTCAAGTGGCTGGTGTTGGTGCTCTTCGCCTATCCGATCACCGCGTTTGTGGTGGGGGCTGATTGGGGCCGGGTGGCACGCGCGACCTTCATACCGTCGATGCCGCACACTGGAGATGAATGGTCAATGCTGGTGGCGATTCTCGGCACTACGATCAGTCCATATTTGTTTTTCTGGCAGGCAAGTGAAGAGGTTGAAGAAGAAAAGTCGGCGGGGCAGCGCACGCTCGCTCAACGGAGAGGAGCAACACTCAGAGAACTTGAGCTGAGGAACTTCGACGTTGGCGTGGGTGCGTTTTTCTCAAACATGGTCATGTTCTTCATCATCTTGACCACTGCGATCACCCTGAACCGTCACGGCATGACCCGTATCGAGACTACTCGCCAGGCGGCCGAAGCGCTCCGTCCTCTGGCCGGCAAGTTTGCGGCGACTCTGTTTACGGTGGGCATTGTCGGCGTGGGTTTTCTCGCCATCCCGACGCTGGCGGGATCGACGGCGTACGCCTTCGCGGAAACGTTCAGATGGCGCCAGGGACTGGACAAGAAATTGAAACAAGCACGCGCTTTTTACGCTCTCATCTTGCTCTCAACCGGCCTGGGGGTCGGACTGGACTTCGTAGGCATTAACCCTGTGAAGGCACTCTACTGGACCGCAATCTTAAACGGGTTGCTGGCCCCGTTTCTTCTAGTCGCCATTCTGATTGTCGCTTCGGATAACAAACTGATGCAGGGCCAAACCAGTTCCCGCTTGGGATGGATCTTGGTAGCGATCACCACGCTGGCCATGTTCGCCGCGGGTGTGGCGATGTTCGTTGTCTAGACAGCGGCTCCTTGAACACGGGGGAACCTGACAGACTACCGGAGAGCAGACGGATTGATGTCTTGTTTTGACCACTCTTCCATTTTGGTTTCGACTTGGTACCGCCCAACATCAAAACGACGACGTTGGACGCTGGTAGCCGATCTCGCGGACATCGAGTCGCACACTTGCCAGGTTTTGGAAAACAACTGTCAGAACTGTGCAGTTTGGACCGGACGCTCCATTCATTCCAGCTTATCCTCAACATTTAGCGATGCGATAAACAGTCGTCGGGAAGCGTGAACCTCTGGCTTCCTGGCAAAGAAGGCACTATGACTCATGGCGCCAGCAATCCAGCACCCAAGCTGCGGAAAGCTCTTCAACCACCCCTGTCACACGTGGGGGCGATCCCTGACTCAGAGCGCGCGAAGAGACCACCGCTCTCCGAACCTGCGGCCACCGACCAGGAACTGACTCCCGGTGATCGCGTCGAGAACTTGGGCGACTTCGGAAAGCCAACCGGAGAAATCGGCACGGTTGAGCGAGCTAACGAAGACGACGCGGTGGTCAAGTGGGATGGCAACGGTCGCAGGAGAATTCACCAACCGTCGCTCAAAAAGATTTGACGCCGTAAAACTGACCGAAATCCCCGCCGTTGACTGTGTGTTGTCGCCGAGTTGTTCCGTTTTGCACAGTTTTGGCGGAATGTACTTGTTACTGTTGGCGTGACTCCGGTCCTACGCTTCAAGGAGCGAAAGGTCCGAAGAATGGTTCAATCCTATCTTTTGGAGAAACCCGCTTGAAACATGAAACGACCGTGGGGGCTTTTAGGAAAGTGTCTCGCCCTGAACTGATCGATCTGTTGAATCAGGATCTGTCGCGCGAATACCAGGCAATCATCGGGTACATCGTCTATTCACAGGTCTTGAAGGGTGCTGAGTTCATGAACATTGCCGGCGAACTTGAAAAGCACGCTGGGGAAGAACTGAGCCACGCGCTGATCATCGCAAAGCAAATTGACTACCTCGGAGGCATGCCGGCGGTTGAAGCCAAGACTGTCCGGACTTCCGAGAAAGCTGCCGCTATGTTGCAGTTCGATCTCGAAAACGAAACAGAAACGATTCGAAATTACCGCGAGCGAGTCCGCCAGTGCGAGGAATTGGGCGAGTATGCGATGAGTGAGCAAATTCGCGAGATCCTGATCGACGAGCAAGACCACCAGATTGCCCTGGCCACCGCTCTTGGTAAAAACGTTCCCCTGCAGCGTGAGACCGCATAGGAACTGTCCGGCATGCGTATCTACTGAAACGGCACGGCGACACTGAGGATACGCCAAGACATGTTACTCAACGACAAGGAGAAACAAAGATGAACCCCAGTACGAAAGATGAAATTAAAGGCACCGCTCACGAAGTGAAAGGCAAAGTCAAAGAGACGGCCGGCAAAGTCATGCGTAATCCTGAACTGGAGTCCGAAGGAAACGCCGAGAAAAACAGCGGCAAAGTTGTGAAGAAGGTCGGACAGATCGAAAAAGTGTTTGAGAAGTAAATCCGGGCAGGGCAACGTTCCGCAGCCCTGATTTTCCTCTATTGCTCTTTTCCGCCAAACACCTGCGCATGACCCAGCGCGGCGACGAGAGACAATCCTCCGATGACGTTGCCCATCAGGGTCGGAAGGAAGAATTGCAGAACATATTTGCCACGAGATGACTCCCCTGGCAAGCAGAAACAACGTCGCAGTCGTTCCTGAGCCCGAACTTTGCTCCGCACCTGCCGAAGCAATACGATTGTCGATTGCGACGCTTTCCAATTCACTCGTGCAACTCACGGCTTAACAGCCAATTGCCACGGAGATTTCTATGAAGCTTCTCTTCGCGCTTTTCCTGCTGTCGCCATTCGTTTTTTCCCAGGAACCCGCCTCCCTCACTTCCCTGCCCCAGGCCAAAGACTACATTCAGCACCGCGTCTCCAGCTACGACCACACCGGCGGCAACGCCGACTCCCGCGCCATCGCTCCCGGAGAAACTCTCACCCTGCTCGACGAATCCGGCCCCGGCCTCATCACGCATGTCTGGTTCACCATCTCCAGCAAGGACCCCCACCACCTGAAGGCCCTCGTGCTGCGCATGTTCTGGGACGGCGAACCTACTCCCAGCGTCCAATCTCCCGTCGGCGACTTTTTCGGACTCGGCCTCGGCGACTACCATCTCTATCAATCCACTCCGCTCCAGGTCGGCGCCGACAAAGCGCTGAACAGTTTCTTCCCCATGCCGTTTCAAAAGCACGCCCACATCACCGTCACCAACGAAGGCTCGCTCAAAGTTGATGCGTTCTACTTCAACATCGACTATCGCGCTTACGCCAAGCCCCTTCCGCCGGATCAACTTTATTTCCACGCGCAATATCGCCAGGCCGCGCCCAATCACGGGTGGACCAATCAATGGCAATCCGACCTCGACTTGCTGGTGAACGATAAGAAAAATCTGAATGGGGAAGGCAACTACGTTTGGCTCGAAGCCACGGGCCGCGGCCATTTCGCCGGCGTCACCATGTCGGTCCTGCAGAATCAGGATGGATGGTGGGGCGAAGGCGACGATATGTTCTTCATCGACCGCGAGACCGCCCCCTCGATCAACGGCACCGGCTCGGAAGATTATTTCCTCGGCGCCTGGGATTTCGGCGGCCGCGCGTTTTCTTATCCTTTATATGGCGCGCCCGTCGTCGGACAGGAAGTCGCCGGAGGCCGCTGGTCGCTCTACCGCTTCCATCTCGACTCCCCGATTCCGTTTACAAAATCGCTGCGCGCCACCATCGAGCATGGTCACGCCAATCACCGCTCCGACAATTATTATTCCGTCGCCTACTGGTACCAGGCGGAACCGCACGCGACATTCCCGCCACTGCCGCAACTGGAGCAGAGAATCCCGAAGATTTATGCAGTAGGAGGTCCCGGCAACGCGGGAAAGTGAAGGGAAAACTTTCTTGCCACGGATTCACACGGTCCACGGATTCGCGGATAAATCTAACTGCAGGAAAAGTCGTTGTGAGCGGAGCAAAAAAGTCTTAGCTAAGAGCTAGAAGCTCAAAAAGTAAGAGAGTTCCGAGGTGGTGTAGGGTCCATTCCTCTCGGCCAGTAGCTCGCTGATTGACCCTCGCTCGACCTGCTCTCAGCTCTGTCCTTGCGGGACTGCGCTGCGCGATCTTCGCTTGG